>Ga0067045_1002498_pt1 | contig 97328 bp, 58 predicted proteins | sample TerdegcTABiofilm_FD_59184 | JGI IMG/M metagenome (GOLD analysis project Ga0067045, IMG submission 59184) | Combined Assembly of (Gp0054472, Gp0054536) Wastewater bioreactor microbial communities from Singapore -Terephthalate degrading...
ACATACTCACTGGTGGTCTCGTACTTTACAAACTTCCAATACAGGTGTTGCCCCTCTGTATCTTTAAACACCATGACACCAAAATCACGTCCAAAGTAGGTAATATCCATTAAAACAATACTTTCTTTTGGCTTGTAAAACTGTTGGGCTACAACTACTTTATCGAGCCGATGTTGAATGGTTTTTATCGAAACACCATATTTCAATTCCAGTTGGCTGTATGTTTGCTTGCCTTCAGAATATTCTTGCCAAAGAACCCTGTTGTCTATTCGGGATCCTCCTAAAAACTGCCGTTGACAGTCGTTACATTTATAAATTTGGATTCCATTCCTTGATCCATTTTTTTTTGTCCTTTTCGAACTGCAGTAAAAGCAAATTTTTTATTCATAGCTTTTAAAACCTGCAAAGTTTGATATTTACTGCAGTTTAACACTATTACAGCCTGAAAAATGTCCATTATGCCTTATTTGTTAAATTTTATAAATGGCTATACCAAGAAAGCTTCTCTTTTCTAAATTTGCATTCCCACTGGCTTTTTCATTCAAAGCTAATTATACATGTCAAAATCTAAGGTTTATATACTTTTTTGGCTTCTGATTCTTCTCATTTATATGGGATGTAAAAACAACAAGGGTAAAAATCATAGACCATTATCGAATATAATATATACAAATTACGCAATACAAGCAGCCCGCTTCGAAAAGGAGGGAAAAATTGACTCGGCTGCCTATTACTATAAAAAACATTGGCAACAAAGCATCAGTCAGAATAAAATAAAAGCTGCGACACATGCGCTATTAAAACTTGCCATGTTAGAAAAGGAAAGAAAGCGCAGCAGGGAAATGAACCGTTATCTTAATCTAGCCGACAGTTTACAAAGGAAATATTTCCCGGAGCACGACAGCCTGAGAGCCGAAATTTTGCACCTGATGGCCATTGCTTCGCTTATTTCCCAAAATCCGGAAAAGGCTATTTCCTATCTGAACACATCAAAATATCTGAAAACCAAATTATACGGCAACAACGATACTATCCTGGCGAATACTTATAATAATTTAGGTATATGTTATTATCTTCTGGCAGATTTTGAAAAAGCCAAAGAAAATTACCTGCTGGCCATCAACCTGGCCCGCAGGATGAGGCAAAATCCGAACCCAATCATAGCTAAAGCCAGCGAAAACCTTGCCATGATTTACACTATGCAGGGAAATTATGATCAAGCCATTAGTTATTTTAGCGAAGGTTTGAGATTAAAATCCATGATTTATGGAATCAATTCGGTGGAAACCGCCCGTGCTTACCTGAATATTGCTAACTTTTACATCACCCTAAGCAATTACGATGAGGCTCAAAATAACCTCCTAAGAGCCGAAAATATATTTATCAACAACTTCGGACCCTCCTATAAAGATTTGGCAGATGTATATTTAAATTTAGGAAGAATTTATGCCAGTAGATCAGATCATGAAAAGGCCTTAATGTATTTCAATAAATCAGCCGAGATTCTTCAACCTCCTAACATTGATTCCACAACCCTGCGTCTTATTAGGGCTAACATTGGCTACATATATTTTGTTCGCAACAATTATCCGAGGGCCATACAATACCTGAGCGAAGGTTTTTCTTCTCAGAAAAACAGGCCTGAAGACATTAAGGTGTATCGCAATCTGGCCCGTTGTTATCAGAGCCTTGGGCGAAGGGATACGGCTGACTGCCTTTTTCGGAAAAGTATTCAACTATCCGAAGGCAAAACGGGTAATCCTTACGAATTGGCGACAAGTTTGCTATACTACGGTGAGTTCTTTTTCCGAAACAAAGAGTATGATAAAGCAAGAAAGAACTACCTGGAGGCATATAAAATTTTTAACCGGCTCTTTGGTCAGAATAATCGTGATAGGGCATATGCCATCCTGAAACTGGGAGAAATTTTATTGGCTGAAGGGAAAGAAAAGGAAGCATTGCAAACTTTGCAAGACGCCGTAGTGGCCATGATACCCTTATACAAAAGCCGAAATCCCTTTGATTTACCTTCGACCTTACCCCAAGTACCTGAATATTACTTACCCAGCGCTATGTATAGTAAGGCCACAGCCCTGTTCAGATTATGGGAAAAAACCGGAGATACGGCCTATCTGATGAACAGCGGAAAACATTACCGGGCCTGTATAACCCTCACCGACAGAATAAGGAGCCTTTATACCAGTGACGAAAGCATCATACAGCTCTCGCAAAACATCAGAAAATACATTGAAGATGCCATGAAAGCCAGCATTGCCATATTCAAATACACGGGTGACGAAAAATACCTGGCTGAGGCTTTCGATTACAGCGACAGGAGTAAATCAGCATTGTTGTTGCTGGCATTCCGCGATCTCGACGAAATAGCCATGGGTGAAGTTCCCCGTGAAGTACTTGATGAAGAAAAATCTTTGCGAAATCGTATCATGGGTTATAAGAAACTTATCTATGACCAGGAAATTTCAGGAAAGCCCAATAGCGCAAAGATCGCTCTGTGGAATGCCGAAATTTTCAAACTTGAAAGATTACTCGAAGCACACCTGGAACAAATCCGGAAAAATTATCCCGCATATTATGCCCGAAAATACGAAGGAAAAGGTATTGACATTGGATCGCTTCAAAACGCCTTAACTCCCGACGAAAGTATTATAGAATACACTTTTACCGACTCCACACTTTATGTTTTTATTCTTAATCATCAGGGATTGAAAATAATGCGCCAAAGGCCGAAACCCTCACTTTATACTGCAGTGCCAAAATTCCTCACAGCCATTCAGTCCGGCCTTACCATCGATGCTTCTTCGCAATTTCAAACATTTACACGACATGCCAGCTTGTTTTATGATGTGTTAATTAAACCTTACAGGAATTTTTTGAAATGTCACAAGCTTATCGTAATACCTGAGGGCATTCTTAGTCACCTCCCCTTCGAAGCATTTCTCAGCCAAAAGGTCGAAGGGAAGATTCCCGAATATCGCAATCTCCCTTATTTAATGAATAATTATTGCATAAGATATGCCTATGTGGCTACCAACCTTTTAATTCCTGAAAAAAAGAACGTAAAGAACAATAAAGTAGCAGCATTTGCACCCGTTGTTTTTAAGCCCAATTCACATGCTCATGGTCAGATGAAGCTATATCCTGACAGCCTCCCTGAATTGCCTTACTCGCTGGAAGAGACCAGAAAAGTGGTACGAATGACAGGCGGTGATTTATTTGAGAGAGAAAATGCAAGTGAAGCCAGCTTCAAAAGAATTTTATCAGATTACAAAATCATCCATCTGGCCACACATACCTGGATAGATACCCTGAATCCTTTCTTCAGTAAGTTTGTAATGTACAATCAGCCCGACAGCATTGAAGACAACCTTATCAGTATGTATGAGATTACAAACCTCAACCTGCAATCGAGTTTGGTAGTACTAAATAGTTGTAATTCAGGAATTGGCAACACTATGTCGGGAGAAGGGGTATTTAATCTTGCGCGAGGATTTTTCTATGCCGGGGTTCCGGCTGTATTGGCCACCCTGTGGGAGGTGGATGACAACATAGGAAGCGATATAGTGCAGAGGTTCTACAAAAAACTGATGAAAGGTGTACCCGCGGATGAAGCTCTTTGGGAATCACGAAAGGAATATCTTCAGCAATCAGACCGGTTGAAAGCTCATCCCTATTTCTGGTCTCCGTATGCATTTATTGGGCAAAGCAAAGTAATTGAAATAAAAAATCCGGCCAGATGGTATCGACTAATGCTGCTGGCAACGGGAATCATCGCGCTGGCCGGATTATTACTGGGAATGATGCGTTACAATCGTAAACGCATTAATCGAGCAGTTTAAGAACTTCAGTGGCTTTGTCGTTGTATAAACTTTGTGAATCAGCAATTTTACCAAATACACCTTTGGCTTCATCCGGTTTATGGTTCATCAACAGACAAAGACCGAGATACCATTGAGCCTGATCGGCAAAAAGGTTGGTAGGATCGGCAGCAATACCTTTGAGTAGACCTTCAGCCTGACCAAATTGCCCTGTTTCCATCATAGCAATGGCGGCATAAAACCTGGCCGCGGGGTTGGAGGTATAACGAACCAGCCGGCGTGAAGCTTCGGCATAATTACCATTGGCAAAAATCTGGAGGTCTTTGTTAAAAGTATCGCCCGGAAGGTTTTGAGCCGAACGCGCAAGCATAATAGGCTTGGCTGTCTGGTAGAAATTCCGATAGATCTCTTCAGGTGTAGGAGGAAGACGCAGGAGAAACAGTGAGGCAAGTCCCGACACCAGAGCGACCGAAATAGCCGCTGCGGTAATATACCAACGCCTTCTCACAGGCAAGGCTAAAGGCTTGCGATAAGCACGTTCTTCCTGTGCAATACGCTCCAGATTATTTTTCAAAGTCAACATTTCCGTATCCCTTAATACTTCATCGACAAAGGTACGCAAACGTTTTTCTTTTTTTAGATCCGGATTGCGAAGCAATTCCTCCTCAAGGCGTTCTGTTTCTTTTGGATCCAGTTCGCCGGCAAGCATTAGTTCGATCTTTTCTCCCCATTCATTCATGGTTGAAAAGGTGTTTGAAAAGTGGGTCATTCATGAGATCCCGGATAAGCTTTTCTTTGCACTCATATTTCCTTTTTTTTACAAAGTTTTCCGACACTCCGAGTCTTTTGGCAATGTCGCGCATGGCTACTCTGCGGGCTTGAAGCTCAAGGATCAGGCGGCACTGCTCTCCCAGGGCATTATAATGTTTCATTATAAGCTGCCTGAGAATGGCCTGATCATAAGCATTGTAAAGCTCGTCGACCGCCTGGAATACATCTATATCCCCGCTATCAGATGATTCCTGGGCCGGAAGCTTACGGTTTGCCTCCAGATGCTTCAGCCAGAGTTTTCGGATAACTCCGAAAAAATAGGATTTGAAAGAACTCGTGAGGGTGAGACCCTCTTTTTGTACCCGCTGAAAGATGACAATCATGGCTTCCTGAAATAAATCGGGAGCTTCATTGACACCCCCCTTATTGGAAACCACAAAAGACTCAACTTTCTTAAAGTACGTATGATAAACATACCGAAGAACCTGAGGATCGTTCCTTCTGATTCCATTAATGATTTCGGATGTTGAAAGGCGTCTCACGTTCCTCTTCTATTATATAAGTTCCTTTTTTGCCAAAAAGGTAACCCCCTTATAGCACTTTTTTTCAAATTTTTTTTCAACATTTTTTTCAACAAGCGTCATTAGAATGCTTACCCACTGATTTTTAGACAGATATAAAAATACAAATTTTCCACTTTCTCTCACATTTAAAGGCAAATTTATGAACAAAATTTTGCTAAACATAGTCAATCCTACTTAATAGTAAAAATTTGCCTCCATTTCCATTCAAAAAGAAACCGGTAAAAGAACGAATGTTCCTTCACCGGCAATCTAAAATAAAGAAGAAGCCTCAGTAATATTTAACAGGCATGTTTGCTTCCCGCTTCTTGGCCTCTTCTATCCACTTTGGAAGTAAATCCGATTTAAAAACAGCTTTTTCTTCTCGAAGCTTCTTCATATCCAGGCCAATAAACTGTTGGGCTTTTTCTTTTGTCGAAATATCCGGGTAAGCGATTTCTTCCTTTACCCCGAGACTTGACAGTAAGCGGGCCAACTTAATCCGGGCCTGCTGCGCTTTTTCAATACCGGTAGAAATTACCCTTGCTGTTTCGAGAGGAGCATGGAATGCACTACCATGCCCTGCAGCAGCGTAATCCCACCTCCATTGGGCATGTCGGATATCACGCAATATTTCTTTCATCTGCCCTTCAGTAGCTCCATGTTCCCACGCTGCCTTGGCTTCGAGATGAGCTCTGACAAGCAATTCTTCAAGCTGATCCCTGATTTCTATGATTTTATCTTGTCTTTCAATAACATTGGCAATCAATGTGCCTGCCTCCTGACGGTGGCACACCTGACAGGAGTTTGCCATATTGTTTAAAGGGCTTTGAATTCGGTGATCGGTAAATTTTACCCCACCTTCAGAGCGATAAGGCATATGGCAATCAGCACAGGTCACCCCGCGTTGAGCATGAATACCAGTCATATATACCTCATAATCAGGATGCTGTGCCTTGAGCATAGGGGCTTTACTTAGTGCATGCACCCAGTCGGTAAACTCCAGGTTATCGTAATACTCTTCCATGGCCTCAACGCTGAAACCTTTGTCCCAGGGAAAAGTGAGGTAATTTTTCCGACCGTTACTGTTATCGAAATAATACTCTACATGGCATTGAGCACAAACCAGTGAACGCATTTCCTGATAAGAAGCCATATTGATATCTTTTCCCATCCTCTGGTAAGCTTCTATGAGGGCAGGACGCGATATTTGGAGTTTCATGGTTTTTGGATTATGACAATCAGCACATCCAATATGGTTAACAATCTCCGAACCAAAGGCAGCCAGTTTTTGAGCATAAAATTCCTGAATACCCATTTGATTCATCAATCGTGGAACATCAGGGCTTTTGCATGTCCAGCAAGTTGCAGGCTGAGGTCCGTCGTTTGGCCCCGTAGGTGCCCCGGTTCTCAGAGTATGGATAACATCTTTGACCGCATACGCATGTCCTCGCCCTTGATTGTAGTCTTTCGAAAATCCATAACCAGCCCATAAAACAACCAACCGAGGATCGACGGCCAGCATGTCGATCATTGCATTACCATTGTATTTGCTGCGAAAGGTAGTATCGGCCGTTTGCAAATAGCTCTGATATTCGCGTGGAAAATTTTCGCCCCATACCCAATTACGCGGCTCCCAATCGCTGATTTCAACTTTAGGAGTGTATACGAAGGCTGCCTCAGCCCTTCGTTCTACGATCGACGATGCCAGAATTCCCAGGAAAAAGACCACTATTGTGGTGATTATGAAAACTAACCAGGGTATCCGATGCTTTTTAAATGTATTTTCACTCATAGTTATTAAATTTTAGTTTTTTGAAGTACTCATCATTGATTTAACCCATTCAGGAACAATGCTTTCTGGACGCGGCACCAGGGCAGCCGGGGTAGACGATAAGCTCCTTACCAAACCATGCGGGGTTTCACGATGACAATCCCAGCACAGACGGCTTTGGCGCTCTTCATTAAAATGAGGATTAAAAAATGCCATTTTATCATCCCTTATGACCGATGAATGGCATCGGATGCAATTCTGATGGACAGCCTCTCTGCCAGCCTCCTTAATTACAATAACCTGTGGTTCTCCCCTTAGTGTAAATACTGTGGCATGCCTTAATCCATCTTTGGCTTTAAAGAGGTATTTCACCGCAAGGTTTTGATGAGGTACGTGGCAATCGGTACAGGTGGCTATTTCTCGATGAGAGCTGTGATACCAGGTTGCATACTGAGGATACATCACATGGCAGTTAATACAAGTTTCGGGGCTATCAGAAAGGTAACTGGTTGCATTAGAAATCTTCAACAGAAAAATAGCCAACCCTAGGATTGCGCCCCCGACTATGGCTGCAGGTATCTGCCATTTTGGAGGTGGTATCAGCCAATGAATCACTCGCTTAACCATGATCTACAAATTTTTTAATTAGTAATGATAAAGTCGGGTTTATACACTAACATGACCCAGGCCCAATTGTGGGTCTGATTCTTATCACCTCCCCGTAAGGTAATAAAAGTTTCTGTAGGAAGCATTTGCGAATAGCCGGCCGAAGCGGTAAGATTGGGAGCAACTTTGAAATCGAGGCCAAAGTCGAATTCTGTCCCGAGAGAAGAGGAAAGCGCTTTGCCTGGCTGGGATACATCAGCAACATCGGCTGCAGCTGCAAAAAAATGGGTAGTTAAATAGGCCGCAGCTTTTCCTCCTTTCCATCTTAAGTCAAAATAAATATCTCTCAAACCCACGCTACCTATGTGATTACCAACATAAAAGTAATCCATGTGACCGTTAAATTTGTGTGCGGTGCCATAAAGAGGATTAAATGACTTGTCTTTGGTTGAGGCTTCCAATTGAGAATTACCGCTTAAATATTCCCCACCAAGGCTTATCCTTAAAGCACCGGAAACAGGAAGACTACCTTCACCAGCAATATAGAAAGCGTCAAGATCTTTATTCTTATTGTTCTTTCCGGTTTGGTAATAACCAGCAATGGCAAGGTTCAATTTCCCAAGTGTTGTTGTGAACCTGCCTCCAGCAGTTTGACTGTAGATTGTACTGTATGAACTATCGACGGTATTGTGATATTGAACTCCATGGTTGACTGCAATCAGGCTAAGGCCGGTTTTCCCAAAATCCTGGTGGAGCCAAAGATACTGTAATGCTTTATAATTTCCCGTAACGGTGTAGGTGGTACCAAATAATGGCTCCCCTGATTGATTGTAGGCTAAACCCAGATCAGCTTTAAATTTACCCTTCGAATATTTCAATATCAATGCATCGTGACTGCGTCCCTGCTGGGCCCAGTCTACATTTCCAAACAAGCGCGCATCATCATAGATAATTTCCTGGCGCCCGGCTTTGAGGTTTACGTCTTTAAATACTTTTAATTCAAGCCAGGCTTGATGGAGGGTGAGTTTGTCGTTGACTGAGGAAAGTTGGGGAAGGTCGCCCCAGGTCCTTACATCTTGAAAACTAAATAGCATTTTAGCAACACTTGATTTATATTCGCCTGTCAGGCGTGTGCGCTGAGATACGAAGAATGCCGGATCAACTGCGGAAGGCGCTGGCTGCTTGTAACCATGGCGGTACTCCATTCGGGGACGGAACTCACCACTCAACGAAAACTGCGCTTTAAGAGCATTACTATACAAAATAAAGCCTGCAACGCAAACGAAAACCCAATAAATTTTATTCATTTATTAAAGCCTTTAAATACCTAATTGCAAATTTAACATTAGAATTCACTTTTTCATCATATACGCATAATTTTTATTCATTCTAAATTTGAAGCGAAACGACCTAAGAGTCTATATTTGCAGAAATATTGAATGCCCGCATGCAAAAAATTTTGGGGTTTCTGTTTTTTTGGGGGGCCATTTTGTGGGCTGGTTCGTGCAGAAGCCAGTACTTAACAGGGGCTGAATGCACGGAAGCCTATTTCCCTTTGTTGAAGCAATATAGAAATGTTGGAGTTGCTGCACACGCTGCCTCAAGGGTAGGTCAAAGGCACTTAATAGATACTTTGCTCAAAGCCGGTATCAGGGTTAGTGCCATTTTTGCGCCGGAGCATGGTTTCAGAGGCGAGGCAGAAGCAGGGGAGCACATAAAAGAAGGGAAAGATCCGGCCACAGGATTACCTATATATTCGCTCTACGGCAAAAACAAAAAACCCTTGCCCTCGCAAATGCAAGGAATGGAAGCCATGGTTGTGGATTTTCAGGACGTGGGTGTAAGGTTTTATACCTATATCTCCACTCTTCATTATATTATGGAGGCCTGTGCTGAGCAAAAAATTCCCCTGTACGTGCTTGACAGACCCAATCCCAATGGGGATTATGTGGATGGTCCTGTTCTTGATACGCAATTCCGTTCGTTTGTGGGCATGCATCCTATTCCTATAGTTTATGGAATGACCATAGGAGAGTTGGCGCTGATGATCAACGGTGAAGGTTGGTTGAAAGGGGCAAAAGAATGCGACCTGAAGTTAATACCCTTAGAAAAATATACCCACAATTCCTATGTGCAACTGCCTGTCAAGCCCTCTCCAAATTTACCAAACAGGCAAAGCATCAGACTCTATCCGAGCCTGTGCTTTTTTGAAGCAACGACAATTTCGGTGGGTAGAGGTACACCTTGGCCTTTTCAGGTTATTGGCGCCCCGGACCCCCGATATGGAGAATTCACCTTCATTCCGGAAAGTATTCCAGGGGTGGCAGCTCACCCACCGCATGAAGGCCAAATCTGCTACGGCCTCGACCTTAGAGACGATAGCATAAATACTCGATTCACTCTGCATTTTCTACAAGAATTTTTGAAGCACACAGGCAATAAACATGATTTCTTTTCGAATCCTGTTTTTTTTGACAAACTCGCAGGCAACTCCCTCCTTCGCCTACAACTCTTACAAGGCATGTGTGAAGAAGAAATCAGAGAAAGCTGGGAACCCGAGCTTCAGAATTTTAAAGAAAAACGCAAACATTATCTGATTTATCCATAACTTATGTTAACTCCTCCTGTGGTTTTAGCCATTTTGGCCGGATACTTTCTCTTGCTGTTTGTCATCGCCCGTCTTACCTCAAAAAGTTCCAGCAACGAAACCTTTTTTGTCGGTAACCGAAAATCACCCTGGATTTTGGTGGCTTATGGCATGATAGGAGCATCCATATCGGGTGTTTCGCTCATCTCGGTACCCGGTGAGGTTGGGAATCAGGGATTTGCTTATTTCCAACTGGTTCTGGGTTATCCCTTGGGTTACTTTTTCATTGCGTATGTATTAATGCCAGTCTATTATAAGTTGAACCTTATCTCCATTTATAAATACCTTGACCAACGATTTGGATTTTGGTCATATCATACAGGATCGGCTCTGTTTTTTGTTTCACAAAGTATAGGGGCCTCTTTGAGATTATTCCTTGCGGTAACTGTGCTTCAGATGGCTTTTTTTGATTCGGTCGGGATAAGGTTCGAGCTTACGGTTTTAATTACTTTATTAATCATTTGGCTTTATACCTTCAAGGCCGGTATCAAAACCATAGTATGGACAGATACGCTGCAAACCACCTTCATGATTCTGGCGGTCATTTTCTCGGTGAGATTCATCATTCAGGAGATGGGTTTAAGCACAGCTGAAGCTGTAGATCGAATAAGAGAAAGTCCGTTGAGCAACATATTCACCTGGGACTGGGCCTCGAGGAATAATTTCTTCAAGCAGTTTTTTTCGGGTGCTTTTATTGCGATTGTAATGACTGGCCTCGACCAAAATATGATGCAGAAAAACCTTACCTGCCGCAATATTAAGGAGGCGCAGAAAAACATGGTGACCTTTAGCCTGGTGTTGATACCGGTAAACTTATTATTCCTAACCTTGGGCGCATTGCTCTACCTGTATGTTCAATATAAAGGGCTGTATTTTTCTTCGTTGGATGGTTTTTACTACGATGCGCAGACAGGGATTTTTCGAAATACTGATCAGCTCTACCCATTACTTTCACTTAAATATTTGCATCCCGTTGCGGGTCTGTTATTCCTGGTTGGGATAATCTCTGCTGCCTTTTCTTCAGCAGATTCAGCTATAACAGCGTTAACCACTGCTTTTTGTGTTGATTTTTTGAAAATCAGTGAGAATATAAGCCGGCGCACACGCAACCTGGTTCACCTGGGGATCAGCCTTTTAGTTTTTAGTATTATCCTGATTTTTAAATCGTTTAATGACCGAACAGTAATCAATGCTGTATTCACGATTGCCGGATACACTTATGGTCCTTTGCTGGCTTTATTTGTTTATGGTCTTTTTACACGTCGCCATTTGGCAGATAAAGCAACTCCTCTCATTGCGATTCTCGGCCCCATTTTAAGTTATATCTTAAGTATGAATTCAACCCGATGGCTGGGCGGTTATAAATTTGGATTTGAATTGCTGCTTGTCAACGCCTTTTTTACCTTTGTAATGCTTTGGCTTTCATCATTGTTTTCGAATAAACATAAAATCTAATGAAAAAAGCATCGGATATCCTACAATTAGGTAGTCATAAAATTGCCCTCCTGGCCCTAACGGTTTCGGGTATTTTAGCATTATTACCTGCTCTTTTCATTCATAAGCTGGGAACCGAGGGGGATGTATTTACGCATTATTACATTAGCCTCCAGGCATGGAAAAACCCTTTGCTGATCCTCGACCTTTGGGGCAGGCCTTTGTTTACCCTCACTACTATGCCTTTTGCCCTTGCCGGATTCTATTGGTTGAAGGTATATACAGTATTTTTAGGTATTCTCACCTCCTGGCTTGCCTATCTGACGGTCAGAAAGTTGTCGTTTACGGAAGCTTGGGTGGCAATTCCCCTGGTAATTTTTACCCCCGTATATTATTATTTGCTATTCAATCCTCTTACCGAAACCCTCATGGCGTTTTTACTGGTTTGGAGTATTTATCTCTTTACTGAAAAGAAATACGACCTTTCAGCCATTGTGGTCGGATTTATTCCTTTTGCAAGGCTCGAAGCCTTTGTGATTTTACCTGTATTCGCTGCAGTATTTTTAATAAAGAAAAAATATCGACCGATTGTTATACTCTTGGGGGGCTATGTTCTCTTCGGATTAATAGGCTATTTCATTTGGGGTGAATTTTTCTGGTTTATCTCGAAAAATCCCTATGCAGGGGGAGCCACCGACTTATATGGTAAAGGGGAGCTTTTTCACTTCATTAAAAAAACAGACAGCATTCTGGGTTATCCCCTTGCTATTCTGGCTTTGGTCGGTACCTTATTTTGGGGTTACAGAATTTTACAAATGAGGAGGTCGTGGAAAAAAATGGCCGACGACCTGTCGCTATGGATGCTCATTACTGGTGCTTACCTGGCCTATTTGAGTGCACACAGTTATTCCTGGTGGTCAGGGAAAGGAAATTCGCTTGGACTTGTGAGAGTAATGGGGGCTGTTACTCCTTTGGCAGCGATTATGGCAGTGGCTGGGCTGCATCATATTGGAATGGAACTTGGCAAAATAAAAATCAGCGACAGATTACTAGCGATAGTGGCTGCGATAATCGTAACCGTACCTACTTTACAAAAGCACTTCAACTATCACCCATCTGCAGAAGAGATTGAGTTGAGAAGATCGGTTGAATGGCTGAAAAACAATAATTTACTTGATCGAAAAATCTACTATTTCCATCCCATGGTTGGAATTCTCACCAACAGGGGGGCCTTTGAAGATGAAAAAGGGGCTATGAAAGTGCATTTCGCAGGTTTTCAGGCTGACCAGGTAACACCGGAATCCCTCGTAATTTGGGATGCACACTTTGGTCCCAATGAAGGTCAAACAAGTTTGGAATCATTGCTGGAAAATCCTTCCTTCAAGCTGCTCACCGAAATAACTCCGGAAATCCCTTTTAAGACACTGGGAGGAAAAGATTTCAAAATCTGCATCTTTGAAAAAGATGAGGATTTCAAAATCACCGGCGAAGCCGACAGCACTTTACATTGGTTTGTCATCAGAAAAGAAGGATTTGAAAAACCCGATGAGAAATCACGCAAGAAAATAGATTCTACCCAGGTTCACACAGGAAAATACAGCCGCCTGATGAGCGAAAAGGAGGAATTTCTCGAATTTTTGAATTCACCCATTCAAACTCTCGACTTAAAAAATACCGATTCTACCCTTAGAGCAGGGGTTTGGATAAATTACGAACCTGTTGATAGCGAAATTGCTGCTTTGGTGGCTGAATTAAAAACAAAAGAAAAATACAAATACATATTTGTTCCCCTTTCTAACGCAACCATTAAACAAAACGGCTGGCACTATCTGGAAGTCAGTTTAGACTTGAAAAGCGCTGACGCAGAAGGCAATGTGAAAGTCTATATATGGAACAAAGAGAAGAAAACACTTCGTGCGGATGATTTCATCCTTGGCTATGGCATGCGGATGCCATAAGGAATATGGATCTTCCCAACCAAGTGCTAATTCAATAAATAACAATTACTGTATTTCGATTAATCCAGTATTAGTGAAATGCCCGATCAGATTTACCTGACCACCTATTCTTTCCCTTAAAGCATGAAGCAGGGCGTGAGATTCATTTTCCGGTACGGCCAGTAGAAGCCCGCCATTGGTCTGGGCATCGGCAAGTATCACTCTTTGATGTATAGGCAATGTGTCGGCAAACCGAACAGAAGGTTCCACCCATGCCAGATTATCGAGTGACCCTCCGGGAATTGCACCTGCAAGAGCTAAAGAATCTGCGCCTGGAAGAAAAGGAATATTATCAAATATCAGGCGAGCACCCAGACCTGCAGGTTGGCACATTTCGAGCAGATGACCCAAAAGACCAAATCCGGTAACATCAGTGCAAGCATGAACGGTAAAATCGACCAATACCTCTGCTGCAATCTTGTTCAGCGAGACAAGGTTTTGAATCAGAGTCTCATAACACACAGGATCGAGCATGCCCCGTTTGAGGGCGGTTGAAAGGATTCCGGTTCCCAGGGGTTTGGTCAAAAGAATGGCATCACCCGGCTTTGCTCCCTGATTGCGAAGAATGCGCTGAGGGTGGACTACTCCGGTTACTGCCAGGCCAAATTTGGGTTCTGTATCCTCCACGGTATGTCCTCCGGCAATCGGAATCCCTGCCTCTGCAGCCTTATCAGAGGCTCCTCTAAGTATCTCCTCGAGAACTTCAGCCGGCAGGCGACCTGAGGGAAACGCCGCGATGTTAAGGGCATAAAGAGGTTTTGCACCCATAGCATAAATATCACTCAAAGAATTGGCTGCAGCAATAGCCCCAAAAAGGTAAGGATCATCAACTATTGGGGTAAAAAAATCGACAGTGCTTACCAAAGCAACATCATCGCTGATACGGTAAACCATGGCATCGTCGGAAGTTTCGGTTCCCACCAACAGATCAGGATGGGTATGAACGGGAAGTTTCTGAAGTATGGATTCAAGCATTTTAGGCCGCAATTTACAGGCACATCCCAAACCATGAGTAAACTGCGTTAGCTTGATTGCCCCTAAATCTGCAGATTTACTATAAGTAGTTCCTCCCCTGAGTCGTCTCACTGCTTCTACTATTTTACGTATGGAGGCATCTACCTCATTCTGAGTGGTATAGCGACCAACTGATAACCGTAGTGTGCCCATTCCCCAGATAATAGGTACATGCATAGCCGAAAGCACATGACTCATATCTACACGGTCGGAATGACAAGCTGCGCCAGCCGATACGGCAAGTTCTGGAAGTTCTGCTATCAGGGTTTGGGCTTCAATGCCATAAAAACTGAGACTAAGGGTATTAGGTAACCTCAGCGTTGGATGCCCGTTCACCCTGGCGTCGGTAATTTGTTCGAGGATGCCTTGCTGAAGACGGTCACGGAGCATTTGTAAATGTAAAATATCATCTTGTAGCCTTTCTGCAGCCAATCGGGAAGCCTCACCTAAAGCAACAATATGAATGACATTTTCTGTCCCCGGCCTCAATCCCCTTTCTTGTCCTGCTCCAAAAATAATTTTATCGGGATGCAAGCCCCTTCTCATATACAATGCCCCTACACCTTTAGGTGCATAAAGTTTGTGTCCGGCTATCGAAAGAAGATCAATCCCTAAGTCCTTAACACTAACTTTCACTTTTCCCAAACTTTGAGCTGCGTCGGTATGCATAATTATTCCTGCCTCCCGAGCTATTACTGCAATTTCAGCAATGGGTTGCAAACTGCCCGTTTCGTTGTTTGAGTGCATTATTGATATCAAAATAGTCTCCGGCCTCAGGTTTTTTCTAACATCTTCAGGATCTACCCGGCCAAAGTCATCTACGGGAAGATAGGTTACTGAAAAACCCTGCTTCTCGAGCCAGGCACAGACTTCCAGAATTGCAGGATGCTCAATTGCACTGGTGATGATATGGTTTCCTTTTTGTCGCAGAACCTGAGCCATTCCCCTTAAAGCCATGTTGTTTGACTCTGTTCCTCCACTGGTAAATATTATTTCATCGGGGAAGGCATCAATCAAAGCTGCTACCTGTTGCCTCGCTTTTTCAACGGCTAATTTGGCAGTTACCCCCAGCCTATGTGTACTTGAAGGATTCCCAAAATGCTCACGTATATAGGGCTGCATGGCTTCGGCGACTTCAGGAGCCAGGGGTGTTGTAGCGTTATAGTCGAGATAGATCATAATTTGAGCTTTTTTGGTGTAACAACATTATATAAGCTTTCCTTACCTATCCAGGGGTATTTTATGTTTAAAAGCGTCTACAAATGCAAGCATGTGAATAGAGACTCCCAGGAAAGTGAGCAAAAATGAATTTATTATCACTTATCATTTGATGGAGAAAGCTTCTGATGCAATAAATTTTCCCCTGGAGTCAGTCACTCGGATCCAATACGTAGCCTTATTCAACCCATGGGTGGTAAAATCAAATCGATTGCCAGTGTTTGAAACGTTATAAACCCTAACAGTCCTGCCATTGAGGTCGATGATTTCTAATAAAGCAGGCTGGCTGTAAGAATTTATCTCAACGGAAACCCTATCGGTTGAGGGGTTAGGATAGATAAGTAAAATACGCTTGCCCTCCTGTTGAAGTTTAGGCCTCCCGACATACAACTCGTCCCACGAGGCAAGTGTATATTCACCCGGCTGCAGGTTGTTTACAAAAATATATCCCGTCAGAGACCCTGTGCGTGTGAAGGGTATGCCTTGCCAGTCGGCAGCAGGATTAGGCCTGTAAAGGATAACCAGGGAATCGTTAAGATTTTGGAGAAGAGTCTGGTCGAGGTAAGCAGGGCGACTATAATAAAAACGACCTGTAGCTTGAGGAACAGGGCCGGCCATATCGATGCGCCAGTAACGGTAATCGGATAATGTGAGGCCCGGAGTCGGGGTTTTCAGGCTATCGGGGGCAGTCCAGTTATGTGTTACCCTTACAAATACTGAGTCCTGCAATTGATCGACCGACAACCTGAAATAGGTATTATCAAAATCGTAATCACCTGCAGATTTAATAACTTTTTGAAAATCGGTGGTTGCATCGGCTATACGGTCGAAGGGGTCTGCCAGGCACAACAAAGGATGAAAAGGCAGGGTGAATGCAGCCACACCATATTCCCCTGAAAATTGCATAACCCGTTCGGTAATATTCCAGTTGTCATCCAGAAAGCCCAAAAACAGACGGTTATGGTTGAAAATCGGAGCTGGTCCTTTGGATTTCTGATGTATATATACGGTAACAATAAACTGGTTTCCCGAAGGGGCGACACTCATTGAATCTACCACGAAGCCAGGGAATCCCGGCGAGAACACCCATCCATCGAAGAAAGCAGTCATATCTATACCAGTATATGCACTTAAAAAATCGCGTAATTGAAAAGAAGAAACGGGCTGAAAGGCAAAAGAATCTAAAAATGCCTGCATAGCAGGAAAGAAAAGGCTGTCGCCCAAATAATTACGCAAAGTATGAACCACCACTCCACCCTTTTGATACACCGTTTCACCATAAGTATAGGCATTGGGTATGCCGAAAAGAGCCCTGTAACCCTGGTCTTTTATATGACACAGGCGGAGCACCGATGCCAACTTTTGATTCATATTGTTGCGATAGGCATCATATCCATATATCCCCTCCCGATAAAGCGATTCGTTGAAGACTGCCCATCCTTCGTTGAGCCACATGTCTTCGGGGGAAGAACAAGTAATTTTATCGCCAAACCACATGTGTGACAGTTCATGAGCATATAACCATTCACTTGAGCTATTGAGAGAAGAAACAGGAAAGGCCACATTGGCGGCATGCTCCATTGCCCCTTCAATAGTTCCCACATATCCCACTCGCTCGAAGGGATAAGGTCCCCAATGAGACTCATAAACCGACAAAATGCCATCCAAATTTGCAAACAGACCTGCAACTGCCATGGAGTCGCCCGGACGGAAAAAAAGGGAAACCGGTACAGGCCCCGCTATTCCATTATACACATGGCTAAATTCCTGATAATCAGCCACTGCGACCGAGGCAAGATATGCCGGAATAGTCTGATTCATACGCCAATGCCATGTAATTGTGCTGTTTGGCTGAGGCGTTGACCCTAAAAAAACTCCTCCACATACAGCTTTTTTATCAGATTCCGTAGTGATAAAATAATCGTAAGTTGCTCTATCTATAAAATCATCTACACATGGGAACCAGGCCCTGCCATAGTTATGCGGATCGGCCTGAAAGGCAACACCCAGGTTATAGGCAATCCATGAATTGAAATGAAAACCACCCCAACCCGCAGGCTCCACCACAGGTGTACCATGATACCTAATTCTGACTTTAAGGGTATCTCCTATCGATGCCGGGTTCGGCAAAGGAATTCTCAGGGTTTTATCATCTCGAGCCCACGATAAAACTGACTGACCGTTCACCTTCACCGAATCGACGGTAAGTGCAAGCAAATCAATGGGAATATGGGCAATTGGGTTCATTTTGGGCGTTAAAGTCAGGATGGCATAACCATCGAGGTTTTTAGCGCTAAAATTCATGATACTGAGGTGCAACTCGTAGTGCACAACATCAATAGTATCGCTTTTCAATCCCTGTGCCCGGATTGAAAGTAGGCTAAAAAACAATGCCGACAGGAGATAAAGCCTTTTCATCACAAATGGTTTTATTGGCAAAAATAAACATGCCTGGTACATATTTACGCCTTTCTGCGAAATTATGATTCCTTTCGACTAGGAAGAATCAGGTATAAAAATATCGTATCGCCTCAAAAGCGGTGAAAGAACCGTACTTAATAATTCACATGGCAGGACATGCATGAGTTTATAGCATTTGTCAAAATTTTCAAATGAAATAGTACCTTTGAAATACCAAAATCCGGTTGTATGCTGAGAGTATATCACAATCCACGTTGCCGAAAATCAAGGGCAGGCTTAGAGCAGGTGAAAAGCATGGGATTAGAACCTGAAATTGTGGAATATATCAAAAAACCATTTACCACAGATCAGTTGCGCAAGCTATTGATAAAGCTCAACCTTAAGCCTACAGATATTATCCGCAAACAGGAAGAATTATACAAAAAAGAACTTAAGGGTAGAAAATTTACCGAAGAAGAGTGGATAAAAATTTTGTGCGATAATCCGCAGCTTATTCGACGCCCTATTGTCGAAGTCGAATATAGGGCAGTAATAGGCGACGACCCGGAAGTTCTGCAGGAATTCCTCACCAGAAAATAATAAGAACAGAATAATTAACCTAAAAAAACAAGCCCTATGGATTACCGTATTGAGCATGACACGATGGGTGAAGTAAGGGTTCCGGCCGATAAATATTGGGGAGCCCAAACCGAACGTTCGAGAAACAATTTCCGCATTGGCCCCGAAGGCTCTATGCCCAAAGAAATTATTCGCGCCTTTGCTATTCTTAAAAAAGCGGCAGCTCTTACCAACTTTGAGTTGGGTGTGCTGAATGAAGAAAAATGCAAACTTATTGTGGCAGTATGCGACGAAATTCTGGAAGGCAAGCTCGACGATCAGTTTCCGCTGGTAATCTGGCAAACGGGTTCGGGTACCCAAAGCAATATGAATGTGAATGAAGTGATTGCCAACAGAGCTGAGGTGCTCAGAGGAGGGAAGCTGGGCGAAGGAAAAACCTTTATTCATCCGAACGATGATGTAAATAAATCGCAATCGTCGAACGATACTTTTCCGACAGCCATGAGCATTGCCGCATACAAAGCGGTTGTAGAAATTACGCTGCCGGGTGTAAGAAAACTACGCGACACGCTTGATGCCAAGGCCAAAGAATTCCGGCATATTGTAAAAACAGGCCGAACGCATTTGATGGATGCCACACCTCTGACACTGGGTCAGGAATTTTCGGGTTATGTAGCTCAGCTCGATTATGCTATTCGAAATATAGAGGATTCCTTACCCCATTTGGCTGAATTGGCATTAGGAGGGACAGCTGTAGGCACCGGACTGAATGCTCCCAAAGGATACGCCGAAAAAGTTGCCCGTAAGATTGCCGAACTTACCGGCTATCCCTTCACCACAGCTCCAAACAAGTTTGAGGCACTTTCGGCGCACGATGCTATAGTACAAGCTTCGGGTGCATTAAAAACCCTGGCAGTAGCATTGATGCATATTGCCAACAACATTCGCTTGTCGGCCAGTGGACCGCGTTGTGGTATCGGAGAATTGCACCTGCCCGAGAACGAACCGGGTTCGTCCATCATGCCTGGCAAAGTAAATCCTACCCAAAACGAATCGCTAACCATGATTTGCTGCCAGGTAATAGGCAATGATGCTGCCATTGCCGTTGCTGGCACCCATGGTCATTTTCAGTTGAATGTCTTCAAACCAGTTATCATTGCCAATTTCTTACAGTCGGCAACGCTGCTTGGAGAAGGGTGCATTTCCTTCAATGATCATTGCGCCATTGGCATAGAACCCAACCTGACATACATCAGGAAGAATCTGGAAAACACACTGATGTTAGTAACCGCACTGAATCCACATATTGGATATGAGAATGCTGCAAAAATTGCCAAAAAAGCTCACAAAGAGAATAAAACGTTGAAAGAGGCAGCCTTGGAGTTAGGACTGGTGAGCGCTGAAGATTTCGACCGCTGGGTTGACCCCTCGAAGATGGTAGGAGAGCTGTAAATACCCGACGGTAAGGGAATTGACGTACCTTTGCCGCATGGATTGTAAGGATTTAGACATAGTACCCCTGAAGCATTGGGCAGGGTCGGGCGATTACTTAGTAATGGCCGGGCCCTGCAGTGCAGAAAGCAGAGAACAAATACTCGAAACAGCTACTCAGTTGGCACATGACGGAAGGGTAAGCATTTTCAGGGCAGGGATATGGAAACCCCGCACCCGTCCCGGAGCATTTGAAGGCATGGGCGATGCTGCCTTGGAATGGATGGCAGAAGTAAAATCGTTAACCGGACTTTTAACGGCTGTTGAAGTAGGGACCCCTGAGCATGTTGAAGCTGCATTAAAACATGGGATAGATGTAGTATGGATTGGGGCCCGCACGACCGTCAATCCATTTATAGTAAAAGAAATTGCCGAAGCACTGAGGGGGACAGAAATCGCTGTAATGGTAAAAAACCCTGTAAATCCTGATCCCAACTTATGGATGGGTGCCATAGAAAGGGTATATCAGGTAGGAATCAGGCGATTAGCAGGCATACACAGGGGGTTTTATTTTTTCAAAAAAAGTCCCTGGCGCAATGCACCCATGTGGGAGATCCCTATCGAGCTCAAACGCATCTGTCCACGCATCCCGATCATCACCGATCCCAGTCACATCAGTGGTAAACCTGAGCTGATTCCCGGCATTGCCCAAAAATCCCTTGACCTCGAAATGGACGGACTAATGATAGAAGTGCATCCCGATCCGGTAAATGCATTAACTGATAGCGCTCAGCAAATAACCCCGGCAGTTTTATCTGAAATACTCAACAGCTTAAAACTTCGTAGCCGTCAGCCTTCCAGCTTCGACGATACCCTTGAGCGACTCCGGCTCGAAATAGATAAACTCGATCAGGAACTTTTAGAAATTCTTGCACGCCGCATGAACATCATAGATGAAATCGGCCTTTACAAGAAAGAAAAAAGCATCACCATTCTCCAGCTAAAGCGTTGGCGGCAAATGTTAAGCGAACGAATAGAAACGGGCACAAGTCTGGGGCTTGAAGAAGAGTTCTTGACACAAATTTTGCAACTGGTCCACGAGGAATCCATCCGGCGGCAACAACTCATCATGGATAATGGCCGTTCAAATCAGACCTCAAAGGGTTAACTATTAAAAAAAATAGTATTTTTGAAATGCTAACCTTGCTCTTGCAAACGGTTGCGGATTTTTTATTCAGACACTCAGGCAACGTTTTATCAAAAAGTGCGTCAATAACATGGTACAACCCGGCTACACAGACGATGAAGTCATCAAAGGCTGCCTGGCCGGCAAGCGTCATTTTCAGACAATGCTGTACCAGAAATACGCCCGTTCTTTGTTTGCTGTTTGCCTGCGTTACTCCAATAATACCAACGAGGCAGAGGATCTTCTTCAGGAAGCATTTGTTAAGATTTTTACATCTTTAAAAAACTATCGTGGAGAAGGCCCTTTGGGGGCATGGCTCAACCGTATAGTTATAAACACGGCCCTTTCACGTTTTCGTAAGGAAAAACAGTCCATTACCGTCGAAATGGACGAAATTCCTGACATAGCTGATGAAGACCCACAAGATGATCTTTTTACTCAGTTGAGCAAAGACCACTGCCAACAAATCTTACGGTTCATACAGGAACTTCCCACGGGCTATAGGCAGGTCTTTAACCTTTACATATTTGAAGGTTACAACCATAAAGATATAGCCCAATTACTCGGAATTACAGAATCAACGAGCAGAACCCAGTTGCACAAGGCAAAACTGTTACTCAAAGAAAGAATCCTCAGGCTGATGAAGCCTCATAAATGATAGCAACTTATCTGATAAATGGAATCGAAACGCGACATATTTGAAGAACTAATTAAAGATGCCCTTCAGGACATGGCGCCAGAGCCCTCCGCAAAAGTGTGGAAGGGAATTGTCAGGCGGCTGTCGTGGAAGGAATTTTTGCGTTTCGATATTACCAATTTTACATCCAATATTTACCAGATTGCAGCAGTTTCATTGGCAGGTGTGTCGCTAACAGCTTTGTTGCTTACTGCGGTCATTCAGTCCCGAGAGCAAGAATCAGAGAAGAAAGAGCCCCCTCGCCAGGAATTAACTGAGGACATCCAGGGTCAACCCAATCAATCAACAGATGCTCTAACGACCGAAGAACCTGTAAAGGAACCCGTTGAAAAATCCCAACCTGTACTTCAACAAGCCAAACACCTTGAGGAACCAATTCCTCAACCCAGTATTGAAATTACTCAGACACATCAAATCAGATATAGCATAACTTTCAGGCCCTCTCCAAAGTATTCACTTCTAAAGACTCAGTATCCGACTTTAGCTTCATCTTCTGATGAGCTTCATAAGCCAGCCCTGTTAAAAGATGAAAAAGCCCCCTGGCAGATTAACCTGGGGGCCTCATGGTCGTGGAATAGAATGCAGATTCCTGAAGCAACTGGAGATTACAGATACAATTTCAATACTCTGGGTTTGAAAGCGAATGCAGTAAAAGGTAATTTTAGGTTTGGGGCAGGCCTGGCTTACCAACGCCTCTTCGATCAATTACCATATCAGATTAATTACAAAACATACGACAGCACCGGATATATCTTCAATGTCCATTACTACATGCCCGATCCAAAGAATCCAGATATGGTGATTCTGATTACATCAAAGGAAACCGTATACGATTCAGTTAAACATTCCACTTTAGCTTTCACTTCAGGCAGCTACGATTACCTGACAATTCCTTTCTCAGTAGGCTATAAACTATTAATTTTCAATAAATTTTCCATCTTTATGGATGGAAATGCCACCCTACAATTCCTGGTTCATAAAAATGAACCTGTACCGGCTTTATTTAACTCTTATAAAAGTTCCCTTTCAATGGAAGCCGATCTTCCCCGAAGGAAAAATCTGCTTATTGATCTGGGAGCCGGCCTGACTTTAGAATACACCATTTTCAATAGGCTTAACCTTATTGCTGGACCATCGTGGAGATGGTGGCTGCAACCCCTTAGCAATAGCCCAGAAGCAAGCAAACCCTCAGCCTGGGGTATAAAAGCAGGGATAGACTACAAATTTTAATTTTAGAAAGAGAGAAATGCGGTGAATATGATTAAATTTGTAGCTCATAGTGCTAGAGAAAACACATGTATCCATCCTTGTCTATATCTATTTCTCCTATTGTATGCATTAGAAAGCATTTTGCCCGGATTAGATTTTTGCTCATACTGCTGACTGCATTACCAAGTTATACATTTGCAACAAACGAATGTACAGCTGATTTCGACTACTTTCAGGCACCATCGGGATGGCTCGATATTCAATTTATCAATCATTCAACCGGGCCTATTGGGTATTATGTATGGGACTTTGGCGATGGATTTCAAAGCAATGAAATAAACCCTGTACATAGTTACCAAAATCCTGGGACCTATTTGGTTTGTCTCACAGTTTCTTCACCAACCAAAGACTGCTATGATGTAAAATGTGTTGAGATAACCATTCCCCTCCCTTTCAATTGTTATACTCCTTTTTCGATTGACACTGTAGCTAACAATCCCTTTCATTATCAGTTCACTGCATTCCCTCCCCCGGATGTGGATAGCTTACTGTGGGACTTTGGCGATGGCACTATAGGCAGAGGAATAACCATTTCCCATATTTATGCAGATACAGGCAGGTACATAGTTAGCCTTACAGCATATAACTACCACAATCCCTATGGATGTTATAGTGTTGTAACCGACACAGTGGAAATTTTCTTTGAGCCTTGTATCTCGGCTTTCATGATGTATGCTCCTTCTTATAACCCTCTTCAGGTAAAGTTTATTCCTGTATGTACCGGCAACATCAACAACTATTTCTGGGATTTTGGGGATGGAAAAACGTCTTTTGAAGTCTCACCAGTACATAAATACACCGATACAGGCACTTATCAGGTTTGCCTTACAGTAGCCAATAGTGCATGGCCACAATATTGCAACGATACTCTCTGCCAATGGCTTCAAATTAAATTGGACCGATGTCAGGCAAATTTCACTTTTGAACAAAATCCTGACTATCCTCTTAAATTCAAATTTACCAATACCTCAATAGGAATCCTAAATCAATTTTTTTGGGATTTTGGGGATGGTGATACCAGCCTGGCTGCTGAACCGGTTCACAGTTTCCCCTCACCCGGAGATTATCCTGTAAAACTCAGGGTGAGTAATTTCAATTTCCCGGAAGTTTGTAGCGATAGTATTGTAAAAATCGTCAGCACGGGCGATCTGTCTTGTTCAGCATCCTTCTGGTGGATTACCGACTCTCTACGGCCTACCGATGTGTCCTTCCATGCCGAAATAACCGGCATTCCTGATTTTGTGCAATGGGATTTTGGCGATGGTTTCTCATCCTGGGAGCTTAATCCCATCCATAGTTTTCCTGATACGGGTACCTATCTGGTAAAATTAATCGTTTTCAATTCTGCATATCAGTCATTTTGCAATGATACAGCCCAGGCTTTCTTACATTTAAAAATTAATCACAAACCCAGGGCAGATTTCGAATTCTACTTAGATAGCCTTTCCTTACAACCCAATCTGTTCAGATTCAAAGACCTTTCTCAAGGATTTAAGGTTACACAATGGTATTGGACCTTTGGTGACGGTGGTACATCGGTAGAGCAAAATCCGGTACATGCTTTTGCTGCAGCCCAATCGTACCAGGTTTGTTTAAAAGTATACGACCATTTACCACCGAATTTTGTTATTACCGATAAGGTTTGCAAATCTCTTACCGGCAGGAATTATTACAACCTTGGTGGATCTATTTATGCTGGCGAATTTCCCATCAATAACCCGACTCCTCAAAACGATACGGCACTGGTATATCTGTACAGGGTAAGTAAGGGTACATCGATAACTCAGGCACGAAGTGGAAGATTCAGTAAGCTCGGTTATTACTGGTTTTCTGATGTCATAGAAGGTGAATATCTTGTAAAAGCAGTTTTAAGCGAAGGCTCGAACCATTACAAGCAATATTTCCCGACCTGGGGAATCAGTGCGCTTACGTGGTATTCAGCCGATCCTATTACAATGAATAGGAACATTTTTGATGCCGACATACATCTCATAAGGAAAAATTTAAGTGGTTCAGGCCCAGGAATGGCAGCCGGCAGAGTGGTAGTACTTGAAGAAACGCCCTTCTTTCAAATGATTCCTGCTTCAGAAGTCATCGTGTTTTTAAAAAACAGTACCGGCCTATTCCTTGATTATACCTTTTCTGACTCCTTAGGACAATTCAATTTTAACCACCTTCCCCTGGCCACGTATCTTATCGAGTCGGAATATCCCGGGCTTCTATGCCTATCGGATACAGCGCAACTTACAGTTGCCACTCCCGTTGTAAAAGACCTGCTTGTTAAACTTTATTCAAATCATTCTCTGTCAATACCAGAAAATATCGAGAAAGGAAACATAAAGCTTTACCCAAACCCGGCTGAGAGCACGGTGGTTCTTCAATGGTTTTCATCCAAAGCTCAACAAACTGAGATTGGCATCCATGGGATTGATGGACGATTAGTCAGGAAACATTTGCTACAAGCCAAGGCAGGGGAAAACACATGGGAGTTCGACATAAGCCAACTTAAATCAGGAGTTTATATAATTCAAGTCGTTGAGTCGTCGCTGGAGCCCATTATCACCAAGTTTATCAAGCAATAAATCCGCACCATACCCAAAAGCTCTTTAACTTTTACAGTTGTGTAAAGGACAAAAAACAAATACTTTTGCTAAAATAACCAAAAATCCGGAGAATGGAAATTCTTGGCGTAGATATAGGAGGCAGTGGTATTAAAGGTGCGCTGGTGGATATTGAGACCGGAGAGCTTAAAACAGAACGAATAAGGGTACCTACTCCCGTTCCATCAACACCCAATGCTATTGCACAAGCTGTAAAAGAGCTGGTTGAGAGTTTTAAATACACTGGTCCCATTGGGTGTGGATTTCCAGCCCTGGTAATCAATGGAGTAATCAAAACAGCTGCCAATATTGATGCCTCATGGGTAAACGTTATGGCCGAGGAGTTGTTTTCGGCTTATACAGGCATGCCTGTATACCTGCTTAATGATGCGGATGCAGCGGGTATCGGAGAAATGACATTTGGTGCGGGTAAGGGGCGCATGGATACCGTTTTTCTGATAACCATTGGCACCGGCCTTGGTACTGCCATATTTACTGAGGGTAAGCTACTCCCTAATACAGAGTTGGGTCATTTGAAGATGTATGGAAAGAGCGCCGAGAAATATTGCAGTGACGCTATACGCAAAGCCAAAGACCTTTCGTGGAAGCAGTGGGCCTCACGATTTAATGAATACCTTGCATACATAGAGTTCTTGTTTTCTCCCGATTTAATTATCCTTGGAGGAGGAGCCAGCAAAAAGTTTGACCTCTATGCAGAATACCTTAAGGCCAATGCCCAGATTGTTCCTGCCCAGTTGCGCAATCAAGCCGGAATCATTGGGGCTGCATACAGAGCCTGGGTTAAGCACAATGAAAAGAGTATCGGTTAACCCTAACGAGAATCAGGAGACTGCCATAACTTTGCAGCCCTAAAGATTTTAATCATTGCAGATTCCCCGGGTTTTAGAACTATATCAAAGCCATCCAGGCGTAGAAAAAACGGCTACGCTGCTTAAAGAATATGCTGCAGGTCGCATCACCCTTGTCGGGCTTCACGGCAGTGCAAGGGCCTATGTGATAGAAGCTATCAGGAAACTACATCCAACCATACACCTCATAGTGGTCGACGAAAAAGAAGATGCGGCCTATCTACTTAATGATTTAGAAAACCTGACCGGCGACCGCGACAAACCTTTTGAGAAACGCAGGGTGCTTTTTTATCCTACCTCTTACCGCCGGCCCTACGACCCTGAGTTTACCGATAATGCAAATGTGCTGTCGAGAGCAGAGGTTTTAAACAAAATCTGTACCTGGGCCCGCGACTTACTGATAATTACTTACCCTGAGGCACTTTCGGAAAAAGTGATTACCCGTAAAACCCTAAAGAAAAATACACTCACCCTGCACGAAGGAGAAGAAATCTCGATGGATTTTCTTGCTGACATGCTCAATGAATATGGGTTTGAAAGGGTTGACTTTGTGGTAGAACCCGGACAGTTCGCCATCAGGGGAGGCATTGTTGACGTCTTCAGCTTTAGTCATGAATACCCTTTTCGTATTGAATTTGATGGAGATTTAGCAGAATCTATTCGCACTTTCGACCCCGCCAGCCAGCTCTCTATTAAACGAATACAAAAAATTGACCTGCAACCCTCCTTAGAAAAGCAAACTACCATTGAAAGCAGAGAAAATATTCTTGATTTTTTACCCGAACATTCCGTCATATGGCTAAGTCGCCCTTTGTACAGTGCAGAAGTTATTGACCTGGCCTTCGAAAAAGCCGTTGAAACATTCCAAAAAATTAACTCCCCAATCAAGTTCAAGCCGCCTGAAGAGCTTTTTATGAACCGGGAAGAATTCTTGAAAAGTTTAAGCAAGCATCCGATGGTCTGCTTTGGTGGGGAACATATTGAAAATGCGGAGAATATAATATTCCGGACAGACCCTCAGCCCCATTTCAATAAAAATTTTGACCTGCTTTTTGAAAGCCTGGCTGAAAACGACAGAAACCAGTATTTCTCTTACCTCTTTAGCGATAACACCCGTCAACTGGAACGCCTCAGGCAAATCATTGAAGACATGGGACACAACAAAAAAACGGTAGTACCCTCATTCAGTGAGATAAGCCATGCCCTCCATGAAGGGTTTGTTGACCATACGCTCAAAATAGCTTGTTATACCGACCATCAGATTTTCAATCGCTATCACCGCTACAGGCTAAGAGAAGGTTTCGCGGGTCGTGAATCTTTGACCATAAAGGAGTTGAGCAATCTGAAGCCTGGTGACTTTGTGGTTCATATCGACCACGGCATAGGTCGATTCGACGGTATGGAAATCATTGAAAACAACGGGCGAAAACAAGAAGTTTTGCGTATTATTTACCAAAACAACGACCTGCTTTATGTAAGTATTCACTCTTTGCACCGAATTGCCCGCTATACCGGTAAGGATGGAACAATTCCAAGCCTAAACAAACTGGGGACAAAGACCTGGCAAAACTTAAAAAACCGCACCAAACAACGGGTAAAAGATATTGCCCGCGACCTCATACAGCTTTATGCCCGGCGTAAAGCCAGCCAAGGATTTGCATTTAGTCCCGACACCTATTTGCAGCACGAATTAGAAGCCTCTTTTATTTATGAAGATACCCCCGACCAATTAAAAGCCACAAACGATGTAAAAGCCGATATGGAGAAAAGCATCCCCATGGATCGCCTGGTTTGTGGAGATGTGGGTTTTGGTAAAACGGAGGTAGCCATTCGCGCAGCTTTCAAGGCCGCTACAGATGGTAAGCAGGTCGCTGTGCTGGTACCCACCACCATTCTGGCTTTACAGCATTATAAAACATTCAGTGCCCGCCTTAAAGATTTTCCGGTAACCATAGAATACCTCAACAGATTTAAAAATGCAGCCGAACAAAAGAAGGTAATAGAGAAGGTCAAGAAAGGCCAAATAGACATTGTCATTGGAACACACCGACTGCTGAGCTCCGACATCCATTTCAAAGATTTAGGCCTCGTTATTATCGATGAAGAACAAAAATTTGGAGTAGCGGCCAAGGAAAAGCTGAGACAACTGAGGGTAAATGTAGACACCCTTACCCTTACAGCGACGCCTATTCCGCGAACACTCCAATTCTCGTTGATGGGTGCCCGCGATTTATCAGTTATCAATACTCCGCCACCTAATCGGCAACCTGTGCAGACAGAAATACGCAGTTTCAGTGCCGAAACCATACGCGATGCCATTATGTATGAGCTCAACCGCGGTGGACAGGTTTTCTTCGTTCACAACAGGGTCGAAAATATAATGGATGTGGCCGGAATGGTGAAAAAGTTCGTACCGGATGCACGCGTTGCTGTCGGTCATGGACAAATGGAGGGAAAAAAGCTGGAAAGCATTATGACAGATTTTATTGAGGGAGAATATGATATATTGGTTGCCACAACCATCATCGAGTCGGGCCTTGATATACCTAATGTAAACACCATAATTATCAATGAAGCGCAGAATTTTGGACTTAGCGATTTGCATCAACTGAGAGGACGTGTGGGACGAAGCAACCGGAAAGCTTTTTGCTATCTCCTCACTCCCCCATTATCTTCCTTAAGTGAAGACGCCCGCAAACGACTCAGAGCCATTGAAGAGTTTTCAAATATTGGCAGTGGTTTTCATATTGCCATGCGCGACCTCGACATTCGAGGGGCGGGAAACTTGTTGGGAGCCGAACAAAGCGGTTTTATCAGTGACCTGGGCTACGAAACCTATCAAAAAATTCTGGATGAAGCCATAAAGGAACTGAGAGAAACCGAATTTAAAGACCTCTTCCCGGAAACCCAAACAAACGCAGGATATGTGGATGAATGCGTAATAGAAACTGACTTCGACCTGCGTTTTCCGGTGGAATATATTGGCAACATCACAGAAAGGCTCTCTTTGTATAAGGAACTCGATTCTATGGATAGAGAAGAAGATTTGCAGGAATTTGTTTTAAAGCTGGAAGATCGCTTTGGCCCTATGCCTGAAAGTGCTGCAGGACTCATTGATACCATTCGCCTTAGGAGAAATGCCAGGCAATTGGCCATAGAAAAAATTGTTTTGAAAAATAATCAGATGGTTTGCCATTTTGTTGCCGACGAGCATTCACCTTTTTATAGAAGTAGTGAATTTGGAAATATTCTTCGTTATGTTCAGGCACACCCCCGTCGCTGCAGAATGAAGCAAACGGGGACTAAGCTCAGCATGACCGTACTTAACGTTCCTTCCATCGACAAGGCCATGCAAATTTTAGATGAATGGAGAAAGGCTTAAAACTGTTTATTCAGTAGTTTTAGCTAAACCTTTTTGAGATTCGAGGGTAATTTTGTCGAGGCGCTGCTGTATTAAGTCGGCCACAATTTTATCGTAGGGAGGCCAGAAGATGGTAGAATGCTCACCGGGTATATGATGGACATTAACACCTTTGAGAGCATATTTCGACCATCCATAGGTTTTGGATTCTTCTATATAAAAAGTTTGTCGCCGGGCTCTAAAAAGGTCTATTGCGATAGGAGAAGGTTTCAGAACATAATTCTCCATTGCACGTGTATTTAATTCATGCACATCGTGCAAATATGCAGGAAGATTGTCTTTGTCACCTTTTAGATAAGCTCGCTGAGCCTTAAACATAAATCGCAGACGGCGAAGCCTCCATTTCAGGCTCTTAAACTTTTTATCCAAAAAACCAGCCTCACGGGTTTCTTTATCGGTGAGAAACAGCCATATAACATATGCCACCTTCATCACTGCAATTTTAATCCTGCGCAAATAACGGGCAATCACGGGCATATGCTTGTCACTGGTAAATGCTACCGTATCAAACATGCCTACAAAAGAGACAACTTCACCCTGCTGAACCAGCTGACGTGCCATCTCGAAAGCAATAATCCCGCCTAATGAGAATCCTGCAAAAGCATAAGGACCACGAGGAGCTACAGACTTAATCTCAGAAATGTAATGGGCTGCAATCTCCTCGATGGTAGATAGAGGCACTTCCTCACCGCTAAGGCCTTTGGCCTGCAAGCCATATACCGGCTGATCAGCCGAAAGATTGTTTACCATTGAGTTGTAAAGCATTACATTAAGTCCGGCGGCATGAATGAGGAAGAGGGGAACTTTATTACCAAAAGGCTTTAAACGCACCAACGAACGCCAGTCAGACCTTATATCCGCATGATCGATATAAGAAGCCAGTTGCTCAAGTTTGCTGTGGGTAAATAAGATAGCCAATGGAATACGTTTACCAGTGAAATGCTCAATTTTCCCCATAAGCGAAACTGCAAGCAAGGAATGACCTCCCAGATCAAAGAAATCGCTATTGCGACCTATTACTTCCGTTTTGAGCACATCTTTCCAAATATCAACCAATACATGCTCGGTCGGTGTTACAGGTGGCTCGGCTACTTCATGAGCGCTCAGGCTTGATGAAGATGGTTCTGGTAATGCACGGCGGTCTATTTTACCATTAGGAGTTAGGGGAAATTCTTCAATTTGAACGAAAGCCTGAGGTATCATATAATCGGGCAACTGTGAAACCAGGAAAGAGCGCAGCTGAGCGAGATCTATAATGGCATCTTCGGCAATTCTATAATACGCAACCAAACGAGGGCTATTTGGGATTTCCTCCCTGACTACAACAACAGCCTGCAAAATAGCAGGGTAATTGGATATAACTGTTTCAATTTCTCCGAGTTCAATTCGGAACCCCCTTATCTTAACCTGATTATCCAAACGTCCGAGGTACTCAAAAACACCGTCGGGCAAAAGTCGTACGAGGTCGCCCGTCTGATACATCAGGCCGCCAGAAGTCGCTGAGAAAGGATCAGGATGAAAACGTTTTTGTGTAAGAACAGGATTGTTGAAATATCCCAGTGCAACTCCTTTTCCGCCAATGTACAACTCACCCGGAACTCCTTCTGGAGTCATTTTCCCAAATTTGTCAAGAACATAAAAGAAATTGTTTGCCAGAGGCCTTCCAATAGGTTCGTAGCGATCAGGAACATCATGCAAACGAACCCGATGAGCCGAACTCCAGATGGTTGTCTCGGTAGGTCCATACATATTCCATACTTCCTTACACCGATTGACCAAAAAATTACTCAAATCTTGCTGAAGGGCTTCGCCCCCGCACAGAACCTTCAGATTCGGGTTACCTTCCCAACCGGCAAATGAGAGCATACGCCAGGTGACCGGTGTGGCTTGCATATACGTTATTTTCGACTCGTTAAGTTTTTTAATCAGCAGATGGACATCCATTGCCTCCTGATGACTGGCAAGTACAACAGTACCACCGCAGATAAGCGGAAGATAAATCTCTAATCCCGAGATATCGAAAGATACGGTCGTAACCGCAAGCAAACGATCATCGCTGGAAAATCCCGGCACATCCTTAACAGCCCATAGAAAATTGACGAGCGCTTCCAATGGAATAACAACTCCTTTGGGTTTGCCTGTTGAGCCGGAGGTATAGATAATATAAGCAGGATCTTGTGGTGCAAACGCAGGCCATTGCTCAGGCAAAACAGGTTCCTCATCAGTGAAATATAAAATGCGGCTTCCACTACCTTCAAACCAGCTATCAAATGCAGGCTCAGTAATCGTAAATTCAGGCTTGGCATCATCCATAATATGCCTGATACGCTCCTTAGGATATACAGGATCAAGCGGGATGTAGGTAGCTCCGCAACGCATTACGGATAATAAAGCAACCGGCAACTGCCAATTGCGTTCAAGCATAACAGCAATCCTATTTCCAGGTCGTACTCCGGCATTCAACATATGGGCAGCCATTCTGTTGACTTCCAATATCAACGCTGCATAAGAAAGCTTGCGTCCTTCAGTTTCAATTGCTGACTTTAAAGGGTAAAGAGCAGCAGCCTTGCTTACCAAACCTACAACACTCTCGGCCGGGAAGTCTGTTGGCTCCGGATTTATTTTTCCCAAAATGAATTCCATACTTTTCAGGGTAATCAGGTCAAGATGCTGAACCGGTTTATCCTGATTTTGCAATGCAAGGTCAATGAGCCGTAGGTAATTATGGGCAAGTTGCCTAATAGTGTTGTATTTAAACAGATAAGTATTATATTCGAAAGTGAGATGTATGTTTCCTCCGTATTCGGCAACGATAAGTGAGATGTCATACTTTGCCACAAAACTTGCCGAAGGATGGTAGGAAACACGGCAATTTTCAAATGAGGGTTGAAGGTTATGCGCATTTAAAAAATCGAACATCACCTGAAAAATCGGGCTGAGACTGAGATCGCGTTTGAGGTTGAGTACCTCTACCATTTGTTCGAAAGGCACTTCCTGATGTTCTTCTGCTTCCAACCAAAGCTCCTTTACTTTATGAACCAGGCTTGTGAAAGATAAAGGGTTATCAAGTGTGAGTCGTATGGGTAGATTATTGATAAACACACCTACGATCTCGTGCAGATCGGGGTGTTTTCTATTGGCTGAGGGGCAGCCTATGACAAGGTCATCCTGGGCGGTATAGCGCTGTAATAATACGGCAAAGCCTGCCAGCAGGGTATGGAAAAGAGTTACATTGTGCGATGTGCTAAACTCTTTAAGGTACCTGTAAAGGGTAGCAGGAATTTCTAACCTATACTCTGCGCCATCAAAAGTTTGTCTGGTTTTTCTTGAAAAATCGAGAGGCAAATTTAAGGCATGGGGTATGCCCTGTAGCTTCTTCTTCCAGAAATCAAGACCATGAGACAATTCGCCAGCCGCTAAACGTTGATTGAACCACCAGATGTAATCGGAATACTGAAATTGAGGAGGAGGGAGAGAAGGCTCTGCATTGATTATGTACCTCCCGTATGCTTCATTCAGCTCTTTGATGAAAATCCCGGCAGACCAGTTATCAAAGATCAAGTGATGAAAGTTAAAAAGCAATACATGCGTATCCGTGTTCAGTTTAACAATGGCAATCCTGAAAAGAGGGGCCTGAGAAAGGTCGAACAGGTATAGATTGAATTCTTTTCGAAAACGAGAAAGCTCCGCTTCCTTTTCTGCATCAGAAAGCTGATTTAGCTCAATGAATTCAGGTATAATTGAAATTTTCTTCTCGACATAATAATAAGGGATATCCTGGTAAGGACGAATGCATGAGCGCAATGCTTCATGTCGTTCTGTAATGTATTGAATAGCTTTGTTGAATGCTGTAAGATTAAAGTATCCCGTAACCAGGTATTCCATTGGAATGTTATAAGCAGCATTGGCACCTTCGAGCTGATGAAGAAACCAAATGCGGCGTTGAGTGGGAGAGGCCTGTATTAACTGACCAACCGGGGCTTGCTCTATTCGGGAAAGCTTATTCTTGGTTTTACCAGATTCCTCCTGTTCTAATGCATCACTTAACGCCAGGATACTGGGATTGCGAAACAGCATCCTGAGAGTAATGTCGGATTGTAAAACTGTGGAAAGCCGTGATACGAGACTGGCGGCCAGAATAGAATTACCTCCCAGGTCGAAAAAGTTTTGATTGATACCCACTTCAGGTAATTGAAGCACCTGAGCCCATACATCCATTATCTTTTGCTGAAGGGGAGTTTGAGGCTTGATAATTTCTCCGGAGGCCACAAGAGAATCAGGATCAGGGAGGCGGCTAAAATCTAACTTTCCACGCGAAGTCAGCGGTATACTGTCGATCTGCACCCATGCCACAGGTATCATATACGACGGAAGCCATCGGCTCAAGAGTTGCTTCCATATGCTAACCTCAGGTTTGGTGTTTGCTTCCGCAGATACATACCACACGGTGAGCAGTTTCTGATGCCACAGATCCAATACAGCATCTTTAATTCCGGGTAATTGGCGGATATAATGAAGAATTTCTTCTGCCTCTACACGATATCCTCTAATTTTCAGTTGTTTATCCATTCGGCCGGAATAAACAAGATGGCCATCGGGCATCATCCACACCCTGTCGCCTGTGCGATACACACGCCGCGTATTCCCATCAGGTGCATTCCATTCAAAAAACTTTTCCCGGGTAAGTTCCGGACGGCCAGCATACCCTTTGGCCAGACCTATTCCACTAACGAGAAGCTCTCCCTCAGTGCCAGGAACCACGGGCTTTAGGTTTTTATCAACAATCCATACTCCTGTGTTAAAAATTGGTCGGCCTATGGGAACATAAGGCAGGTCAAAATTCTGTGGGAAAATGTAGGTAGTTGCCACCACAGTGGTTTCTGTGGGCCCATATGTATTAACAAGAGTTATCCGATTATGGGTGATTTTTTGAAAAGTTCTGACCTGAGCTGGAGTAGCGGCTTCTCCCCCAATAATCACCATCCTGAGATTTTCAGGAATCTCGGGTGGATTCAATTCTGCCTCAACCATCAACTGACCCCAAAATGCCGTTGGAAGATCGAGAATAGTTATTCCCCAGTGATCGACTTTCTTCCAGAAGGTATCCAATTCTTCCACCATTTGGTCATCGCGAAGAATCAGGCTTGCTCCGGCACATAAAGCAGGGAAAATTTCTTCAAGACAAGTATCGAACGATAGATCAGCAAATTGCAACACCCTATCCATATTAGAAACCTTAAGCGACAGGAGGGTGCTTTGTACAAAGTTTGCAAGGGAGCGGTGGCTAACCTCCACTCCTTTGGGTTTGCCGGTAGAGCCTGATGTAAAAAGAATATAGGCGGTTGTATCCAGGCTATGCACAGGGAAGAAGACTCCATTCAATTCTTTCCCTTTATCGATGGCTCCACGAATGTCTTGAAAAACAATTTGTTCTAAGGTAGAATTTTCTGTTGGTTCGATTCCCAGAATACAATCGAATCCGGCATCTTCTGCCATAAGTTTTATTCTGTCCTTTGGATACCCGGCAGAAACAGGGACCCAAGCGACACCTGCCTTCAAGGCAGCCATCATGGCAACCAGTGTATCGGGATGCCTGAGGGCTAATAGGCCAAATGTCTTAAACCCTTTTTGTAACAAGAAGGCAGCCAGCGCATCAGTATCAACGCAAAACTGTTCATAAGTCATCTGATTATCGCCATATAATATTGCTGCCTTGCCGGGTAGTTCAGATGAAATTTTTTTAAACAGTTCCGGAATACTAATATTCACATCATATTCGCCGGTATTCTCAGCTTTCTCAGTTATAAACCCAAGCTCAGCCTCCGAAAGCATATTTAATTCCTTGATTTTCCTCGTAGGCAGCTCAACTATTTGACTGAGAACGCTTATCATTTTATCACAAAAAGCCTTTATAAGGGCTTCATCATAATTCTCACTGTAATATTCGGCATGCCCTCTAAGGCCATTAGAGGTATGATCGAATGTAATGGTAAGGTCGAGCTTCGATTTGAGGGTATGTACTTCCAGTTCTTCAGAATCGATGCCATTAAGTGACAAGTTTTCAAGAGGCATATTTTGATAAATCAGCATAAACTGGAATAAAGGATTGAAGCTCAGGTTGCGAGGAGGATTGAGGTGCTGCAAGAGCAATTCATAGGGCAGGTCTTGATGGGAAAATGACCGGTTGGCTTGAGCAGCAAGCATGTTCAGGTATTGAAGCAAGGGCAAATCAGATTCAGGCTGAAGACGCATGAGAAGGGTATTTGAGAAAAAGCCTGCCGTTTGTTCAAAAGCCGGATGAGTTCGATTGGCAGCCATAGTGCCCACTACCATGTCATCCCTGTTTGTGTAGCTTTTCAGCGTTAAGCTAAAAGCAGCCATCAATAGTGTAAATACACTTTGATTATGGTTTGCAGCAAATGCTTCGACTTTTGATATTAGGTCTGAAGAGATATAGAAGAAATAACTCCCACCCGTAAATGTAAATTCTCGAGGTCTTTGTTTTGGAGTAGGTAATTGCACCTGCGGAGGAGCATCCTCAAGTAAATCCACAAAATATTTAATACCAGGGTTGAATTTGCCTTGATCAAATTTTTGCCTTTCGTAGAGCGTAAAAACAGGATAGCCGTGAGGAGTTACCTCAAATACAGGGGCTTTTTGCATCATACGTGCATTGTAAGCCAGGGAAAGTTCTGTAAACAGAAGTCCCATCGTCCAGCCATCAGCTATGCTGTGATGCACCACCATTTGGAAAATATCCCTCCCTTGAGGAGTATGATATAAAAAGGCCCTGAAAAGGGGGAGTTTTCCCAAATCGAAAGCAGATTCAGCATTATTCTGTAAAAGAGGATAGATATTTTCCTCTTCCTTAAGAGAAATTTCGTCAACCACCACCCTGCCCTTCTCGTGAATCACCTGAGATAAGTTGCCGTCAATTTCCATAAAGAAAGTCCGCAAGGCTGAATGCCGGATAGTTAAATCATATAAAGCTGATTTAAGGGCAGCACTGTTGAGAGTACTTTTAAATTGCAAGGCAATAGAAAAATTGTAAATCGAAGTGTCACCCCCCAACAAGGCAAGTAAAATTGGACGTTGCTGATTGAAAGACAAGGGAAAAACATGGCCAGAGGCTATGGGAAGGGGCTCAGCAACCTCCACTGTGTCGAAAGTCTTTTCGAGAATAAGAGCAAGCGATTCAGGCGTAGGATGTGAAAAAATCAAGCTAATCGGCCAATTGCCTCCCAAACGCTGACAAAGCCTGCTCATAATTTGGGCCGCTTTAATGGAATCACCCCCAATCACGAAAAAATTATCGGCAGGCGAAGGAAACACATGAAGAATTTCTGACCAAACTTCTCTCACCTGGTATAAAAATCCGCTACCCGGTTCAGATGACGGTTTCGTTATAAATTTCTCACTTTCCGGTTTAGGAAGGGCTTTACGATCGATTTTTCCGGCAGTAGTGCGCGGTAGCCGGTCCATCTTTACAAAGACAGATGGGATCATATAATCTGGCAGGTAGCCGGCTAAAAATTCTCTTAATCTCGCTTCATCAAAGTCGGCCTCAGGTTGCATCACCACATAGGCTGCCAAAAATTTGACTCCTGCTTCCGATTCAAGCCCGAGTACTAGGCATTCTTCTACGCCTTCATATTTAAGAATATGAGTTTCCACATCCCCCGGTTCTATGCGGTAACCCCTGATTTTTAATTGAAAATCCATGCGCCCCTCAAAAATCAGATTTCCGTCGGGAAGCAGGCGGGCGCGGTCACCGGTGCGAAATACCTTTTCCCCGCTGTCAGGCTTGAAAGGATGCTGAATAAATTTCTGATTCGTCAGCTTTTCATCGTGTAGATAGCCCCTTGCCAATCCTTTTCCTCCTACCAAAATCTCTCCGCTTTCACCAGCCTGGCAAGATGTAAAATCTTCGTGCACCACCCATACCTCATAACCATCAATAGCTTTTCCGATAGGTGTTCGGCGATTGGGATCCACAACATGCATAAACTTGTAGAAAGTACAGGAAATGGTGGCTTCGGTTGGTCCATAGCCATTCACTATATGCATAGCCGGATTTAGGGTGAGATACTTACCTAAGGTCTTTTCCGGAATAGGCTCTACTCCAACGAGGATACGACTGAGCGGACAAGCGCCCCGCAAGGCTAACTCCGTAGCCAATCCTTCCAATATTCCGGGTGCCAGATAGGCTGAGTTAATTTTATTATCAATAAGGTATTCGGCAAACCAGTGGGTATCGTATATATCCATTGGATTCACCAGATGAAGGGTACCTCCATAGCATAGGACAGAAAAAAATTCCCATACACTTACATCAAAAACGTAGGGACATATACAAGTACCAATCAAGGGTGAAGGTACAGGAGCCAACCTATCGAAACCGCGCAAATAATTTATTACCGATGCATGCTCAATCATTACCCCTTTAGGCTTTCCTGTACTGCCTGAAGTAAAAAGAATATACGCCAGATGGTTTGGTTGCAGTTCGGGAAATCGTAAATCAACATTGGCGTATTTTGCAGCAATTTCACTAACATCAAAAATGGTCACATCATCGAGGTTGTCAACAAGCGTTTGGCCGGGACTATGCAATACAAAACGTGCACCCGAAGATTGAATAATATCTTTTTGGCGAGCGGGAGGATAGTCAGGCTCAATGGGTACATAAGCGCCTCCTGCCTTCATGACCCCTAAAATAGAGACCAACATCCATGGGGTGCGTTCGGCTATAACTGCAACAGGCTCTTCAGGCTTCAATCCTTCTCTTAATAAAAAAGCAGCCACAGATACTGCATTCTCTTTTAACTCACTATAAAGCAATTGCCCCTTTGGCGAAACAATTGCAACTTTATCAGGGTGTTGGGCTGCTGCTCTCTCAAAGAGTTGACAAATAACTTCTGATGAAATGGACATATATTAAAATAAAATTTATCGGACACTATGTAAAACTATACTAAAGGAATTCCAAAAAGCAAAATTACCTGAATTTTAATAATATATCACCCAATTATCTCAATATCATTTGTTGCAGCAAAATTATTTGTGGAAAAAAGTCCAAATAGTAAAAACTTCCGTTAATTTGCGAGTAAAGCATCCAAAAATATGGAATTAAAAGCAACAAAAAAAATTTCGCTTCACTGGCAAATTATGATTGCTCTGATAACAGGAGCATTAACCGGGTGGTATTTCCCTTCTATATCACCTTATGTGCACTGGATGGGTATTATTTTTCTGAAAACATTAAAGATGATTGTGGTCCCTTTGGTATTTTTTACCATAGTAGCCGGAATGGCCGGTATAGGGCGGGGTGAGAATTTAGGTCGAATGGGTTTAAAAACTTTGGGATTTTATTTTGTCACCATGCTTCTGGCCATTCTGACGGGATTAATTTTAGTGATTACCTTAAAACCAGGCATTGGTGGAGGTATGCAATTGCCGGAAGGGTTTGAAGGTTTGCAGGCTCACCAAAAAAAGCTGGGCGAAATACTGCTTGGGGTGTTTCCAGAAAATATCTTCAAGGCTTTTTCGGAACCCAACATGCTGGGCATCATTATTTTTAGTATTTTATTAGGAGCTTTTATACCTGCACTCGAAAGCCATACTGCGCGAAAAATAACAGATCTTTTCGAAGGATTTTCATCCCTGATGCTTAAACTTACGCTTTTCATTATTCGTTTCACTCCTCTTGGCATTTTTGGCTTGTTGACCGAGCTAACTGCCCGACAGGCAGGCAGTCCTGAAGCCCTGAGCCGTTTGGGAAGCGGATTGGGATTATATGCCCTGATTGTTGCAGGAGGCATACTTTTTCATGGGTTATTCACCCTTAGCCTGGTATTATATACTCAAGGAATTTCACCCTTGAAACACTTCAGCAGCATGACCACCGTGCTTCTTACTGCCTTCTCAACCAGTTCGAGCAACGCTACGCTTCCTCTAAGTATGGAAGAGGTGATACAAAAGGCGGGTGTTAGTAAAAAAATTGCCTCGTTTACTCTGCCCCTGGGCGCTACCGTCAACATGAATGGTACGGCTCTTTACGAGTGTGTGGCTGTGCTATTTATCGCTCAGGTTTATGGCCTCTCTCTAAGTCTAACACAAATAATTATCGTTGTCGTAACAGCGCTGCTGGCGGCAGTAGGTTCTGCAGGTGTGCCCATGGCCGGGCTGGTGATGATGAGCATAATACTTTCTGCCGTAGGTTTGCCCCTCGAAGGCGTTGCCCTTATCCTGGCTGTTGATCGCCCCCTCGATATGCTACGAACCGCTTTGAATGTATATGGTGATACCTGTGCAGCCGTGGTAATTGCTAAATCGGAAGGAGAATCCATTTACAGTGGATGACTTTCTACTTTTTTGTTTATAAATAAATTGAAAGCAGCAACAAACTCTTCTTCGTCGATGGGTTTGCTTATGGAAGCCAGGATATTATATTTTTCAAAATTCAAAGGTTTTAGACCTGCCGTTACAATAATCACCTCAAAATTCCTTTTGGGGAAGCGGTCGAGCAATTCATTGCCAAACCCTCTGGGCATGCGGACATCCAAAAATACCAAGTCGGGGTGTACCTCCTTTATTTTCCTGAAGGCTTCATCAATTCCCCGGGCATATCCCACTATCTCCATAACTTCGCTGAAGTAACGACTACAGAAATACTTCAACATATCGATGGAAGCGGTTTCATCATCCACAATGAAAACCTTGTATTTCATAAAAATAGCTGTTGCAGGTAGGCCAAATTTACAACATTAATTGATACTTTCAACTAAAATTCATATTAATTTTTTTATTTCTTTTAATTAATCTGAAAATCAATGGGTTCATAAAGCCTGCCAATAGGATATTTTCCGTATTTTTGATCAAACCAGGGAGTTAAGCTGTAAAACCAATTGAGCTGAGCCCAAGAATCATTCGCTACTTGAGGATTGGCAGCTTTCCACTTTTCAAACTCAGCCTTGAGCGAAGGGTCTTTATCCAGCATTTGGCGGGCAATCGGCTCCATCACATAAGTTTCGGCATATTCTTTTTGTTCAAGGATTGCATTAAAGAATCCCCAATAAGCAAAAGATTCGGTACTTTGCGGCTCAAGCAGAAGAGCAATCAGGCGGGCTTGAGGCTGATTCATCGAAATCAGGATGCTTCCGGCAGGCAAAATCCTTTTTTCCTTCATTTTCTCCACAGTCGCAGTCATTGGAATTCTTCCTTCAAAAGAAACATTTCTCCACTTGGGGTTAGTCAGTTTATACGACTCGACCTCATATTCCAATGTTTTGCCAAGGGATTGCATTTTCACTCCATGCAATTGCAGACGTTCAGCAATAGCGCTCCACTCTGGAGGAATAACATAATAATCGGGCAACCAGACAGGGTCGCGGGGCTCAGGCCGGTTAAACCAGGGGAGCAACATGGTATCAGGCACCCTTGAATATTTGAACCAATTGCCTCCGGTGAGCTCGCTTTTCACTACTTCGTATGATACACCGGCAAACTTTACCATTATACTGTCGTTTTGCGACACATTATACCCAAGGAAGAAGGGTTCGCTGCGAAAGGCCGGCGAGGAGGTGTAATCGTCGGCACGATGGATAATCTCGCTATACTGCCTGTAGTTTTGGTTGAGTTCGTGTAGTGTGAAACGTATGGCCTCGAGGGTGGATAGTACCCTGGGCTTGTAGGGTTTCAGCATATGGGTTTCGATAAGAAGGGCAGGTCGGTTGCAGGTAGCTACATACCCGTGGGAAAGCATCGCGGGTGCGGGTGAGGAATATAAGCCGCTTCGGGGGTCGTGCCAGCGGCGAAAACTGACATAAGGAAATACCGGGAAACCTTTACTATGCATATAAGCAACAAAGCGCGGTTCGTAGCCTGAGGCCAAAAAAGCACCCAACTCACGGTCGGTATTAGGTCCTGTCTCCAGTGAATAGGTAAGCACATATTGATAATCGGCCCCATCGGTAGTATGTGTATCAATAAAAAAATCGGGATTCCATTGATGAAAAAGCCGTAGCCAGGCCTGCATCTCAGGAGCATCGGCCTTCAGGTAATCACGGTTAAGGTTAAGGTTTTGCGCAGTAGTACGCCAACCCATTTCTTCAGGACCGTTCTGATTTATACGATTATAGGGACCAAAACGCTCATGTCCGTCCACATTAAATATGGGGATAAATACAATGCTGACACTTCTGAGCAGGGAAGTGTCTTTCCCGTAAATAGCCATATCACGAAACAAGATAAGCCCTGCATCCTTTCCTTCAGGCTCACCCGGGTGTATGCAGGCCTGCACCATTAAAATCAGACGTCCTTTGGAATGAATTTGTTCCGGACTCGTCAATCCTTCACGGTCTAAAATCAACAAAGGCAAATCCCGGCCCTGTGGACTCACCCCAAAAGTAGTATAATGCACCAGAGGAGAAACAGCACTCAGGCGCTGGCAAAATTCTATGGTTTCAGCATACCTGGGAGTTTTCGTGAAGCCGGATTGCTCGCACCAGGTCCACCATTCATCATTCTGTGCATTAACCTGATTTATCACTACACACATTAAAAAGCTAAAAATCAAATTCAATCTTGCCATAACCCCTTTTTTGATGGTTTTCTGGCCAAAATTAAAATTTCCTTCATTGGCATTACAATTCGACTGAAAGGGAAATTAAATTTGTAGTAGTAACAAGTGAAAAGTTGATTAAAAATTTAATCAATGAGAAAAGGATGTATTCTATGGGTTTTAACTATAACCACAGGAGTTGCTGTGATGATACAGCCCGGCTGTAAAACAGAAGATAACACAGAACCCTGGCCTCCATTAAACACTCAGCCGGCTTTTCAATTGCAAAGCATTAACATGACAGCCTGGGGCCGCGACTGGTGGGATGATGAAAAACTCGTAGATGAAGCCCTTAGATTTATCCTCGAAGAGGGGTGCAATCTCTTAACCCTCGATTGGGCCGTAAATTTCGAAAACGACGGGCATATAGTCCCACTCGACAACGATACTGCCAGCTTACATCCCCCTCTGGAAAAAATCAGCAGCATTATTGCCAAAGCTCATCAAAGAGGGCTGAAGGTAATGCTAAAACCCCATGTGACCCTAAGATATTCTGCCGCCAACCGAAATATCTGGAACACCGATACTTCCCTTTTTCTTGCTTCAAATTTCTTTCCTGATTACCAGAACTATTGGGATATGCTGGCATCCTTTGCAACCCAAAAGGGTGTAGAATATTTATGTATTGGTACAGAACTAAACCACATTGACTGGATGTACCGGCAAAGATGGATAAATTTAATTGCCGCTATACGTCAACGATTTAATGGTCAGCTCACCTATGATGCCTTGTTTGACCGGTGGCTGTTCAACAAAAACCTTGTGGATGTGGTATTTTGGGATCAACTCGATTTCATCGGAGTCTCCCTTTACGTACCTCTTACCACAGCTGATAATGCTCCGGTAGATACTCTTCGCAAAGCCTTTTTCGAGGATTTAGGTGAAAGATATGGAGGAGGTGGTTGGTTTCAGGTGGACAATGTCATCGACTTCCTGAGAAATTTTGCCAATGAACATCAAAAACCCTTAATGGCCGTTGAAGGAGGATATCCCAGTAAGCATCAAGGTTTATACAACATTTCCCCTCCCGATCCCAACAGTTATGTTCACGAAGACTTACAAGCAAGAGGACTGGATGCATACCTGGGGGTTCTTAAAGAAAACCAGGGACAATGGTTTAAAGGCGTCAGCCTTTGGTGCATTACTCCCTATTTACTTGGGCCTGACGACCTGGCAACCTTTTGGCACACCCAAGATTTCAATTTCTACAAAAAGCCTGCCGCAGCAGTAGTAAAAAGACATTTTTATAAGAATTAACTTACACTGCTGTTCTTTTAGCTGTTCACACTTACTTTTAATGTAACTTGCGCTGGCCGTATACGTCAGTATCCTAATTCTTTGCTTATGACTATTAAAGAAGCGCAGCAAACTGTTGATGCCTGGATAAATACTACAGGCGTAAGATACTTTAATGAACTTACCAACCTGGCCCTATTGATGGAAGAAGTGGGAGAGATGGCTCGCATCATTGCCCGTCGATATGGCGAACAATCGGAAAAAGAAAGCGATAAAGACAAGGACCTGAGCGATGAAATGGCAGATGTATTGTTTGTGCTTATTTGTCTCGCTAACCAGACGGGCATAGACCTCACAGAAGCATTTAAACGAAACCTGGAAAAGAAAAACCAAAGAGATGCTATGCGTCACCTCAACAATCCCAAGCTTAAAACACTACCCTCGGATAATGAACCACACAATAAATAATAGAAATCAATGATTTTCAAATTATTAAGACTAAGTTTCAAAGAAAAAAGGCGCTCGCCCATGCGCCAACAAAACATTATCCTGAATATTTTCCTGGGTATTATCCTTGTTTACTTCCTCCTGCTTCTCGTTCTCTTTGGACATTTTACCCCGCGTATCATTGAAGAATCGATGGATATTGGGGATAGTAGCATACCTGAGATTTTAGGGTCATGGCTGGTTTATTATCTGATGTTCGATTTATTCCTCCGCTTTTTTGCTCAGGAAATACCAGAATTATCAGCCCGCAGATACCTCCTGCTTCCTGTTAAAAGAAATTCTCTGGCTCATTTTCTAATGCTCAGATCTTTATTTTCCGGGTTCAACCTGATACCAACCTTTTTCTTTATTTCTCTTGGTATTTCGCTTGGGCCATATTTTATTGAAGGAAGTCGGCTTGCCTGGTTCATGATGATTATTAGCTTAGTAATCACAAACCACTTGCTCAATTTCATTATCAAGAGGAAAATTGCCGAAGACACCTGGATAGTAATTATTGGGGCTCTGGTAATCTTGCTCATGGGAATTGCCAATTATTTTGGTTACTTTCCCTTAACCCAACTTAGCGGGCTGATTTTCAATCCCATAATCCAATTTCCCGGTTTAGCCTTTTTGTGGATGAGTGTTCCCGTACTGGTTTATTTTTTGAACCATAGAGCACTGGTCAAAAGGATGTATCTCGAAAGCATTGAACCCAAAGCCATTCATTACGAAACCCGCATCAATTATGCCGCTCTTCAGCGATTCGGCGCACCTGGAGAATTGTTAGCGCTCGAGCTCAAACTAATTCTCAGGCATAAGCGCACCCGCAGCGTCCTCATCATGGTGCCTTTTTTATTGCTCTATGGATTCCTTTTTTACACTAATCCTGTTTACGCCGACAAAACTGCCTGGCTGTTGTTTGCCGGTATTTTTGTAACCGGTGCATTTCTCATCAGCTACGGGCAATTCCTGGTGGCCTGGGAAAGCAGTTATTTCGATGCTATTCTCACCAAAAGCATCAACTTCGATGAATATTTCAAGGCTAAATATTATATCCTGGTCGTTCCTACCCTTGCGGCCTGGTTGATTACTTTACCTTACGGCTATTTTGGTTTAAAAGTCATTTTTATCAACACAGCTGCTTTTCTTTTTAATGTGGGCGTTAATGTATATGTGATGATGCTTTTTGCAGCCTTTAACCAGAAACGTCTTGATCTTTCAGGAGGGTCAGTAATGAACTATCAAGGAGTCTCGGCCAAACATTGGTTGCTCAGCCTGCCTTTGTTGTTATTCCCTGTTATCATTTACCTTATTTTCAACCTTATATGGAACGAAACCGCGGGATTGGTTGCCGTGGGCCTCACGGGAGCCACAGGGGTTATTCTTCAAAATCCATTGCTAAAGAAGCTTACTCGATTCTTCGTTTCAAGGAAATATGAAATTGCTAGTAGCTTTAGAATCAAATAATTAAACCTATGATAATTTTAAAAAACCTGACAAAAAATTACGACGGATTAAAAGCTCTCGACATTTCAAATCTGGAGATTGCCAAAGGAGAAAGTTTTGGACTGGTAGGCAATAACGGGGCAGGAAAAACCACCCTTTTCCGTCTGATCCTCGATCTGATTCAACCCACCACCGGAGAAGTTTTGATAAATGGAATCAATGTGGCTCATAGTGAAGAATGGAAGCACTTTACAGGCTCTTATCTTGATGAAGGGTTTCTTATTGACTTTTTGCGACCTGACGAATACTTCGAGCTAACTGCCAAACTTTATGGAATTTCTGCAGGTGACTACGAAGAATTCAAAAATCGTTTTTCCGATTTCTTTGCCGGAGAAATCTTTGGCTCAAAAAAATACATCCGCGACCTGTCGAAAGGGAATCAGAAAAAAGTCGGAATTGCCGCTGCAATGATGCCAAATCCGGCCTTGCTTGTGCTGGACGAGCCTTTTACCAATCTTGATCCTACTTCTCAAATCCGGCTCAAAAATTTGCTTCGCCGCGAGCAGGAAGCCAAAAACGTTACTTTGCTGGTTTCGAGCCACGACCTAAACCATGTTACAGAAGTATGCAACCGTATCGTGGTACTTGAAAAAGGCCTTGTGGTGCATGACCTTGTAACCAATCCCAACACACTGAATATCTTACAAGCCTATTTTGCAGTTTAACTCAGTTGATATCGCTTTGTGGGTTGGGTTACAAGAATAAAGTTTAACAGGAAGCTTACCATCCCATGTTCATTTCAAAATCGTATAAGCAAAAACTCAAAAGGACTTTATTGTCAAAAAAGGCAAGAATTTTAATAATAGTTCTGCTCAGCCTTGTGGCACAGGCTATCAAGGCGCAGTCAATATATACAGGCAAGGTTATTGATGCCAACACGGGTAAACCTCTGGCATTTGTTAATGTGGTTTCTGACGGAGGGAAAAAAGGCACAAGCACAGATATCGATGGAAAATTCATTCTAAAAACCCAAGAGGAGATTCAACAGCTAACTTTCAGCTATCTGGGTTACCAAACGCTTGTAATTCCCATGGCCCATTTTAAACCAGGGAGCACTATTAAGCTACAACCCACCCAAATTGAACTAACAGAAGTAACCATATTGCCGGGCGAAAATCCTGCCTTGCGCATCATTAAAAACGCTTTGGCTTCCCGCGAGGCCAATAACTATGAGAACCTTCCTGCTTTCACTTACGAAGCATACGAAAAAATGGTTTTCAGGGCCAGCATCGACTCTGTGCCTCTTATTGACTCAATCGCGAGCGACACTAACGAGATGCGCCTGAGAAAATTCTTAGAGGAACGTAACCTCTTAATGATTGAAAATTACTACGATCGCAAGCATCGCCGCCCCGGCGGAGACAAACAGGAGGTAAAAGCAACCCGTGTGTCAGGCTTTAAAGATCCTGTTTTCGTCTTTCTGATCACCCAATTACAATCCACCACTTTTTACAATGACATTATAAGTATTGGAGAAAGAAATTATATCAATCCGCTGGCTCCAGGCAGTATTAACAAGTATTTTTACCAGTTGCAGGATACCCTTATAGGGAATGGTGATACAATATATTCCATCTTTTATCGCCCCTGGAAGGGTACACGTTTCGACGGGCTAAAAGGCATTCTCAACATTAGTACCAAAGGCTGGGCCATTGCCTCGGTTACGGCCGAACCTTACGAACCCACGGATGGATTAACTATCAGAATACAGCAACTTTATGAGCCCGACAGTAGCGGAATATGGTTTCCACGACAGCTTAACACTGACTTGATGCTGAAAAACATGGAAATAGCTGCCGGCAAAGGCAAAGATGCTCGCAGGTATTATATTACGGCAAGCGGGAGGAGCTACATTCGCAACGTCAACCTAAACCCTGAGCTTTCTCCCCGCGAATTTGGAAGGGTATCCCTTGAGGTGAAGCCGGATGCTTCCCGCCGGGATGAAGAATACTGGGGCATGGTACGCATTGCACCTCTCTCGAACCAGGAAGAAGCCACATATAAATTTATTGACAGTATCGGCCAAAAACAAAACCTCGACCGAATGGCGTTTGCCATTGACGCGCTGATGAAAGGCAAAATAACATGGAATAAGATTTCTTTCGATTTACAGCGTTTCCTCAAATATAACAGCCATGAAGGATTTTATGCTGGCCTGGGCATAGAAACCAACGATAGATTATCGCAAGAGTGGCAGGCAGGGGCTTGGGGTGGATACGGCTTTAAAGATCAGGAGGCCAAATACGGAGGCTTTATGCAGTACAACCTCGACCGTTTCAACGACTTTTCTATCCATTATCAGTACAGGCATGAAAAGGTTGAAAATGGCTCTCTTGAATTTTCCGGACGTAAACTTCCCCTGATTAACGCAGCTGCTTTCAGGGATTTCCTTATTACCCGCATGGACAGGATAGATGAGCATCGGGCCGGACTATCCCTGCGTCCAATCACATATGCTGTATTAAGAATTGAAGCATTCAAAACCCAGTTTTCCCCCGCATTTGAATATGCTTTTACCGGCCTCGGCGGAGACACTCTAAATAGGTTTGATGTAGGTGGCTTGACAGCCACTGTGCGATGGGCCCATAAGGAAAAATTTATTCAAACCACGCGGGGGCAAATGTCGCTCGGCACTAAATATCCCATAGTATGGATCACACTAAGCAAAGGAATAAAAAACTTCGCCGGAGGGAAATTTCATTACTTACGTGCGGGTATTGAGGCAGATTATTCCTTTTTTACACCCTTTATAGGCACTACCCTCATAAAAACCTCTGCCGGGATAACAGGAAAAAGCCTGCCAGCCTCCTTGCTTTTCAATCAACGGGCGGCCCATGGCGGATTCATCTTGTTCTCTCCGGGCAGCTTTGCCACCATGCGTATGAATGAGTTTTACAGCGACAGGTATGCCTCTTTATGGATTTCACACAACTTTCAAAATCTTCTTTTTAAAGGTAAAAAATTCAAGCCCGAACCCGAGGTATATGTTGCTGCCCTGTGGGGAGATTTAAGCCAACCACAACTACACAAGGGTATTTCTCTTAAATCCCCTAACAAAGGATATTTTGAAACAGGCCTCAACCTTCATCATATCCTCGACTTGAAATTTTACAACCTGGGCGTGGGAGCTGCATGGCGAATGGGGCCTTATCACCTGCCATCCGCTGCCGATAACCTTGCCCTGATGATGACCCTTGACTTTAATTTGTAAGTTCATTTTGTAAATTTGTAGAGCATGAACCTTCAATCACCAAAGCCATGAGAAAGAAAATTACAATCATCATGCTCACAATGTTTGCCCTTGCCTCACATGCACAATATTATCTTTTAACCTTTAAAGGAGCAGGAGCATCCACTACCATTGATAGCATCAGGATACTTAATCTGGCACAGAATACCACTGTAAAACTGGCCGGAACCGATACCCTGCTCCTGGCCGGAGTAGTAGGCCAGGAGGAGTTTATTGCAGAAACCTTTGGCTTACACGTTTGGCCAACACCTTCTGATGGGAACTGTAGGGTTCGTTTTCAAAGCCCCGTCAGCGGACAGGCCCAAATTGAACTTTTTAATGCTGCAGGCAAGTCAATTTTACAAGAAGTATGTAATGTTTCGTCAGGAGAAAACTCTTTCGACCTCAGTTCTTTGCCTTTCGGACTAAACATCCTGAGCATTCATTTAAATGGGAAAAGGTTAAGCGCTAAAATACCTGTGACAAATAAAAACCTCAGTGCAGCCAATTTAAATGCATCAGGTAACCAACCAGTATTAAAGAAAAGCAGAGCCATTGTGGTAATGCAATATAATGATAACGAAGTGCTTCTGTTTAAAGCGTATTCAGGAAATTATGCAAGATTTCAGCCCTGGATTATTAACGCTTCCCAGACCTTGTATTTCGATTTTATACAATGCTCTGATTTAATGGGAAATAATTATCCTGTGGTAAGAATTGGAAGCCAGGTTTGGATGGCTGATAATCTTCGGACAACCTACTTTAATAATGGTACACCCATCCCATTGGTTGAAGACAACACTACATGGGCCAATCTTACCACCCCTGCTATGTGCTGGTATAACAACAATCTTGCGCAAAATGGCTATATGGGAGGGTATTATAATTTTTATGCAGTTGAAAATGATATCATTTGCCCCAATGGATGGCATGTCCCTAATAAGGCCGAATTTGAACAGATGCTGGTTTTCCTGCAGCAATATGGTTACAATTACAACGGACTAATTGACCCTGATAATGACCCAACCACTAACGATTACACTGCCAAGTCGCTTTCGTCCCGCTCGCAATGGGTCACTTCCAGTGAGCCCGGGGTACCCGGAAATACCGACTATCCCAACTACAGAAACCGCACAGGCTTTGAAGCCTTCGCTTATGGAGCAAGGAGCTATTACACCGGAGGGACATTTGTAGGAATCAAATCATATGCTAATTATTGGTCGAAAACCGCTCATAATGCAGACAACAGTTACAGACTACAACTGATGTATAATAATCCCTCATCCGGTGTTTTGACAATCAGCAAGAATATGGGATTTAATGTGAGGTGTGTCAAGAACTGAAAATTGTTCTGGAATTACAACGCGGCTCGTCGCATGAGCTGTAATCTGTCTCGAATTTTTATTCCAAAGAAATGATTCCAAAAGGATTTCCTATATCAGCTACAGCCCTGAAATGATGATACATCTTCCACCTGGTTCTATTTTAAGGAGCCATTAACTCAATCCTTTTAGCAAAAGGAATAAAAGGGTTAGAAATTGCTAAAAAAAACAGAGCCGGCGGTGCCGGCTCTGCGGATATATGTGTTAATGAGAAAAAACTTATTCGGCTGCAGGGGTTTCTCCAGGTTCGGCAGGAGCTTCTTCAGCATTCTCCTGAGCAGCAGCTTCTGCACGCTTTTTAGCAATCTCGGCAGCTCTGGCTTCGGCCACTTTCTTTTCTTGTTCATGACGGGCTTTCATAGCATCGCGACGTGCCTTTTCAGCATCGCTAAGTTTAGCACGGATACGGGCTTCTTTTTCTTCAAGCCAGGCATTGAATTTGGCTTCAGCTTGCTCCATGGTGATAGCTCCTTTTTCTACCCCCTTTAAAAGGTGACGCTTGAGCAATACTCCTTTAAAGGAAAGTAAGGATTTAACAGTGTCGGTAGGCTGAGCCCCGACATTGAGCCAATAAATGGCACGGTCGATATTAATCTCGATATCGGCCGGATTGGGGATAGGGTTATAATAACCCAGCTTTTCAATAAAACGTCCATCGCGTGGTGCACGACCATCGGCTACTACGATATGGTAGAAGGGCTGTGCTTTTTTACCAAATCGCTGTAATCTCATTCTTACTGCCATAAAACTTTGATTTAGAGTTATTAATGATGAATTACTGTTTGCGAAAAACAGGACTGCAAAGATGCAATATTTTAATGAAAGATAAAAATTTTAACCCTAAAAACGTATAATTTACTCATCACTTACCGGGTGGGTTCCTGGGCCCTTAATGATTCCACGGGATGCAGCCTCACGTATGAACCTAAGCACATGGTCACGCTCAGGGCATTCCGGAATTGTCTCTTCAATAATTTTCACCGCTTTGCTCACGATATGCCCTTGAAGGTATAGGATTCTGTAAATCTGCTGAATGACAGCGATTTGTTCGGCAGAAAATCCCCTTCTGCGCAAGCCAATAGAGTTGACTCCGGCATAAGATAGGGGCTCACGTGCGGCCTTAATGTAAGGAGGGACATCCTTGCGAACCAAAGAGCCACCTGATATCATGGAATGAGCACCTATTTTCGAGAATTGGTGAACAGCAGTCATACCTCCAACTATAGCCCAATCATCAATTTCGATATGACCGGCCAGGTTTACGGTATTGGCTAAAATGACATTATTGCCAATGACACAATCGTGCGCCACATGAACGTAAGCCATAAGGAGGCAATTGCACCCAATGGTAGTTTCTCCTCTGGCTTTTGTACCTCGGTTGAGGGTTACAAATTCACGAATGGTGGTATTGTCGCCGACTTTCACAGTGGTTTTCTCACCGGCAAATTTCAGGTCTTGAGGTATAGCACTGATGACGGCCCCCGGGAAAATACGGCAGTTTTTTCCAATTCGGGCTCCATCCATGATGGTTACATTACTTCCTATCCAGGTGCCATCCCCGATTTCTACATCCCCATAAATATGGGTAAAGGGGCCCACCTCCACGTTTTCACCAATATGTGCTTCGGGATGAATATGACTGAGCGGATGAACGGTGCACATTGTTTTATCAAACATTGGGTTTACGGGCTATTTGAGCCAACATTTCGGCTTCCATAACAATCTTATTGCCTACCCAGGCTTTCCCCCTCATATGACAAAGTCCGCGACGAATAGGAGAAACCAGTTCAAGTGCAAATATGATAGTATCGCCCGGCACCACTTTGTTTCTAAATTTCACCTCATTAATCTTCATAAAATACGTGAGGTAATTTTCCGGATCGGGAACGGTGCTCATAACCAGAATACCCCCTGTCTGAGCCATGGCCTCAATTTGCAATACCCCGGGCATCACAGGTTCATCAGGGAAATGCCCTACGAAGAAGGCCTCATTCATGGTAACATTTTTCAAACCCACGATATGCTTATCACTCATCTCCAAAATCTTATCGATAAGCAGGAAAGGAGGCCTGTGAGGTAACAACCGGCGTATAGCCATTATGTCGAAAAGAGGGGGAACGTTGGGGTCGTAAACCGGTGGAACCTCATCTTTTTTCTGAGTTTTCAGCATAGTCTGCCTTATCTTTCGGGCAAACTCTACATTAGCCACATGGCCCGGCCGGGCGGCAATAACATGTGCCTTAAGCCTAGCACCCACCAATGCCAGGTCGCCAATTAAATCAACGAGTTTATGACGGGCCGGTTCATTGTAATAACGTAACTCTAAATTATTCAGAATTCCTTCTTCTCTTACTTCAATATCAGGTTTATTAAAGAAGAGAGAGAGCTTTTTGTACTGTTCCGGGCTCAGTAAGCGATCAACAAAAACAATGGCATTGGAGACATCCCCTCCCTTTATAAGATCATGATTGATAAGCAATTCCAGCTCATGCAGAAAGACAAAGGTGCGTGCTGGGGCAAATTCATTGGCAAATTCGCTAAAATCTTCTAATGCAGCATATTGTGTATCAAGCACTTTCGAATTGAACTGGATCATCACCGAATACCGGGGCTTGGTGGTGGGTACTGCCATTATTTCCGTTTTACGGCTTTCATCAACATGGCTGATGTTATGCTTCAACTCAAAATAAACTCTTTCAGCTTCCTGGTCAATAATGCCGGCTTCTTCAATTAGAGTGACCCATGGAGCCGCACTTCCGTCAATAATAGGCACTTCGGGGCCATCCAGGTCAATCAATGCATTGTCGATGCCCATTCCATAAAGTGCTGCCAACAGATGTTCTGTTGTACTTATGCTGACACCATCTTTGAAAAGGCGCGTTCCACGCTCCGTATCTTTTACAAATTCAACCAGAGCTTCCACTATCGGCATTCCCTCCAGGTCTATTCTGCGAAATTTATACCCATGATTTACAGGGGCAGGGCGTAATGTAAGGGTAACCTCCTGGCCGGTATGTAATCCTGACCCTCTCAGGCTTACTTCTTTACCCAGTGTTTTTTGTAAATCTTTCATTATAGGCTTGAATAATTATGGGCTTCTATAGAGAAAACGAGGGGCAAAAGTAAAAATTATTGCAGAGTTAAAATTTCAGAGAAATTTTGAAGGTTATCCTAAACGAATATTGCACTATAAAAAACGGCTTAACCTAAAGAAAACAGCTATTACTACTTAGTATCAGATATATTTTTATCGCTCTCCATCTTTTTCAACCTTGCCTCGAGTTCATTTATACGACGATAGAGTTCATGGAGCTTTCGGAAATGCACATAAGCACGCTGATACTGCTTGTATTCGAAAGCAGGACTTCCCTGCACAATAGCACCTTTTTCGGTAATACTGGCTCCTATTCCCGACTGGGCAGCAACCTTTACCTCATCGGCAATGGTGATGTGTCCGATAATTCCTACCTGTCCCCCAATCATACAATTTCTCCCTATACGGGTTGAACCGCTTATCCCCGTTTGAGCAGCTATGACCGTATTTTCACCTATTTCCACATTGTGGGCAACCTGAATCAGGTTGTCGAGTTTTACCCCCTTTCGGATAATGGTACTTCCAAGTGTGGCTCTGTCGATAGTAGTATTTGCCCCAATTTCCACATGGTCTTCAATAATTACATTGCCAATTTGGGCAACTTTACGGTAATCGTCACCCTGGGGAGCAAAACCAAATCCATCGGCGCTTATCACTACTCCCGAATGTATTGTACAATGCTTTCCTATTTGGGTCAGATAGTAAATGCGAACACCGGCATATATTACCGTATCATCGCCAATGGTGGTGTCATCGCCAATATATACTCCGGGGTAAATTTTAACCCTATCCCCCAAAACGACATTTTCTCCTATAAAGGCAAACTCTCCTATATAAACATCCTGCCCCAGGCAGGCCGATGAGGCAATGAAAGCCAGAGGAGAAATTCCCGTTTTCGAGGCCTTCATTTGCTGATATTTTTCGAGTAAAGTAGCAAATGCCACATAGGGATTTTCTACTCTAAGCAGAGTAAGGTTTAATTCCTTTTCGGGGACAAAATCATTGGAAACTATGACGGCTGAAGCCAGGGTCGAATAGATATATTGGGTGTATAGAGGATTTGCAAGAAAACTCAGGGTATTAGGCTTTCCATCATCGATTTTTGAAAATCCTGATATTTCCAAATCCGGATTTCCTTCTATCCGTGCATGAATAATTTGAGCTATATCGCGAACGGTAAATTTCATGATTGAAGGTAAGAACCGGCAAATATAGGCATTTCCGTTGATGCGCTTAAAACCATTTATGGCACTTTATCCATTACCGAAAAGCTGCACTCAAGGGAATTCCCCTGATCATCGAGGAGCAAAAGGGTATGAACGCCAACCGAGGGTTTGAAAGCAAGCTTATGTACTTCAGTAGTAAACCCATAAAAGCTTCCATCGAGATGCCAATAAATTATGGCTCCTGGCCGGCGATGAGCGACCTCAGCCACTATTTCACCTTTCTCACCTTGGGGCAAACGCGGCAGATAAACCACTGCATCGCGGCCGGGATAGATCAACTGCATGGGTGACAGGTGTTCCTGAACACCACAACCTGGCATTGGAGGAGGCAAAGGGCGGTATTCGGGATGATTACGTCGATAGTAATATTCAAGTGCTGGCGGAAGGATGAACCAGGGTTCATGTCGGAGATTTTCCGGAGGGAGGCAATTGGCTGTAGCCTGATACTTGTATTCTAAGTCGGTATGTATAAGATGATGATAAGGACATTGACCACTTTGCTTACCTGCTGAGGGTACCCAGATTGAAATGGTGTCGGGGCAGACGGAAGAAGCCTTGTAGCCGCTTTGCCTGCAAATCACTACGCGGCTCATGGCATCGTAGGGAGGCTGAAACCATTGAGAAGGAGGCAACATTTGGAACACATCCAACATGATCGGGGCTGCTGCTTGCAATCCGATGATTCCAGGTCTACCCTCTCCTGTGGCATTTCCCACCCAAACACAAACCAGATACCTGGTATTCATACCTATGGCCCAGGCATCCCTGTATCCATAGCTGGTACCTGTTTTCCAGGCAAGTTTGTCCCTCAGGTTGAGCTGTTTCCACACCGCCTCTTCTCCCGGGCGCTGCACCTCCTCCATGGCATTCAACATATGCCATACTGACCCCGCATCAGGTATAAAATGGGCAACACATTTATGGGGTTTATTCTTGCTTGTGGCTCTCGCCAACAAATAGGCAGGAGAGTGAAGATCATCCGGGTCATATTTTCCGTTGTATAATCCGTAATGATTTAACATGCGAGCCAGACTTGCATAGGCTCCGGATAACTCCCACATACTTACTTCGCATCCTCCTAAAATGAGTGCAAGACCATAAAAAGAGGCAGGCTTATCAATACTCTGAAAACCAAGATCTTTCAAATATTGATAAAACTTTTCTACTCCGTACATCTGCAACATGTTCACCGCAGGAACATTTAAGGATCGGGCAATAGCTTCAGATGCAGGAACGGCACCATCGAAGGTTTTATTAAAGTTTTGAGGTGCAAATCCCCCCATTTGTATAGGAATGTCGGGCACAAGTGTCTGAGGCAAAATCTTGCCTTCGGAGAGCAAAGCGGCATAGAGCAAGGGTTTTAGGGTGCTGCCCGGGCTACGCCGGGCTCTGATCATATCTACTGCGCTTTGGCGTGTGGTACTATCCGTAGTGGGTAAATTACCGACGTACACCAGGGCACCCCCTGTTTCTATATCCAGCACAAGAATTGCTGCATTGTGGATGTCGCCAGCTTTAAAGGATGTTGCATACTTTTCGAGTAACCTCATACAAGCATTTTGCAACGAGGCATCCAGCGTAGTGTAATACTTTCCGGGGGGATGGTTAAGGTAAATGCGGTCGGTAAGATGAGAGGCAAGAGCAGGCATTGGCAAAGGTTTTTCAGGAAGAGGCTCATCCTTAGACGCCTGTAACTCACTTGCATCCATACATCCTAAAGCCACAAGGCGATCGAGAAGTTCGTTGCGTTTTTTTAGGAGTGCCAAGCGGTTACGGCCCGGATGAATAAGTCCCGGATTATTGGGCAGTACGGCCAACATGGCAGCCTCGGCCCAGGTAATATCGGAAAGTGGGCGGCCCAGATATCGCCAGCACGCTGCTTCCAGACCCACAACATTCCCTCCGAATGGAGCATTCGACGCATAAAGCTGAAGCAATTCATCCTTAGAAAATCTCATTTCGAGAAAAAAAGCAAGCCCCATCTCCCTGATTTTTTCCACAAGACTTCTCTCATGCTTTCTACTAAGCCTGATAATCTGCATGGTTAGAGTGCTCCCCCCGCTTACTATCCTGCCTCGACTTATATTTTGATAGAGTGCCCTTCCCAATGCCAAGAAATCCACCCCCGGATGATAATAAAAGCGTTTATCTTCGAAAGCTATCAGTGCCTTTTTAAACTTATCGGGAATAGTATCAGATTGCGGAAACCTCCACTGCCCATCCTCCGCTACCTTCGCCCCCACCAGATTGCCGGCCCTGTCGTAAACTACATAGCTAAGGGGTTGTTCAAACAACGGAAAGGACAGACTCAGGCAAACAAACAAAGCATATATCCCCAGAAATAACGCCGCACCCCAAATAAACCTGCGATGCCAGCGATAAAACCAGACCCATCTTTCAATCAATCTACCAATATTCAGCATACAATTAAGGAACGTATACCTCAGTGAAAAATCCCGGATTCAAAGCCTGTATTGAAGGATTGTACATGTCTTCGACCAAAACAGCCGGCATGAAAAACCGTCCTCTGAATGAAGCATTAACTTTCATGTTAAATGTCTTAGTTTCTCCGACAGAAAGCCTAAAGTAAGTATATACCCTGTCATCCCGAATATCCTGCCAGGTGAAATTTCGTACCTGCGATTCATCTTCTTCATTGTTGAAACGTGTATTTAAAACTTGCCAGCCTGAAGGCAAAATCAAATTAAGCGCTCCATGTTCCATCGGTTTCCCTGATATATTGGTAACCACAACCTGAATAGAAAAATCACTGCCTTGCAAAATCTTCTGAGGATGAAAAGGCTTATTGTCGCTGCTAAAGTATTTTACTGAAAGCGTCAGCCCATTAGAACTGGCCTCAACCTTTTCGCCGGGTTGAGGGCGAAAAGTCCGAACAAGATTGACATACAAAGGTGCTTTCGAGGAATTGAAAACAGAGGTCTTCCCGACCTTTTCCGTAAAAGTATATGTCCACACGGGAAAATCCGATTTTATTTGCCGGGATTTACCATCAATGGAAAACGAGAATTCGGGAAGATAACCAGTTTTGCGTCCGTCGAGGTAAGCATGCAAGGCAAGGAGCGACCAGGCAATTTCCTGGGTACAAAGTTTCCTTTCGCTGCGCAACACCTCAGAAATGTCGCGGGCAAGGACAAAATTTTCCTTTTCTTCGCCCGATACCTGAACCTTTACAAAAAGCTTCACCGCCTGCATTCGAAGGGCAGAACTAAGAGAAATGCCCGGGGTTTCTGTATGTTGATCCAAATTAGTTATTTGCCCGAGTAATTCCCGGGCAATTTCTTTATTGCCCGAAATTGCATAGGCATGTGCCAGAAAAAGACCAGCCTCAGAGGTAAGTTGCTCTGAATTGCGAAGGCGATTCATAGCACCGAATTCAGGTTTTCCTGCAAGGGCAAGGGTTAAAAGACGATATGCCTGAACGGTTGACGAAGAAGAATTGCTTGTGTATCGCCATTGACTTGCCAGTTTTCGTTGATAATTCATCCAAGCATCAAAGAATGTTGAGGGTACAGCATAGCCATGTTTTTGTGCTTCAAGCATGAAATGACCCACCCAGGAAGTGACCCATTCGTCAGGCGAATTCATGCCCGGCCAAAAACCTATACCGCCCCCGGCTACTTGCATGCCTGTCAGCTTTTGAATGCCGGTACGAATGTAATTGTTACGCTTTTCTGCCTGCAGAGGGTCGAGGCTGGCAAAGCCTTTCAATAGCAATTGCGGAAACAATGCTGAAACGGTTTGCTCCGCACAACCATACGGATATTGAATGAGTTCAAGGGCTCTCCGGTTCAACGAGAAGGCCGGAAATGAGGAAACTTCCATCAAAGTTTCATCATCGGGTACATTCACATTTGCAAGATTGAAGTGTAACCTTTTCCCAGGTTCAACCAAATAATTTTGGGTTTCGGTTATTACAGGATTAGGGTTCCTCAAGTCAATATCACTTTCCCAGACAGAGGTCTCGTTTTGCCACCGAGCCGTAAACCGGATGCTACAAACACCTGTGCGTTTGCCTGTCTTTATTTTGAACCAGACTGTTTTTTCTTGTTGCCCGTGATCAAAAATGAACTTTTGAACCCCGGAACCCATAATCTGAAGGTCACCCTTGGTATCCACATTCACTGTAACATCTTTCACCTGCGTTTCAGTCTTCCAGACAGTAGCAGCTACCCACACTTCCTCAGCTGGTCCAAGCACACGTGGTATTCCTCCCAGTACCGTTAAGGGTTTGGTAATTTTTACAGATTTTTCACCCGAACCATAGGCCCCTTGGCCAGCAGCGACAACCATCACACGTGCAGAGCCGATATATTCAGGGATATTTATCACATGCCGGCGAGTTTCTCCTTTTTTAAGAGAAAAAGGTCCCATGGTAATAACCAGCGGTTTAAACCTGCGAGCCAGAAGGTTGTCATGAGGCCTGCGATACTCGTCTCCTCCTACCATGAAAACCCTATCCATTCGAGAGGAGAAGGAACCTGCAATCAAACTATACAAATCCCAGGTTTTTACGGTTTGTGCCTCTTTGGCGAGGAAAGCCTTATAGGGATCGGGTGTGGAGAAGCGGGTCAAATCGAGAAGGCCTTCATCAACAATAGCAAGTGTGTAGGCCATTGGGCGACCTGTTTTTTCTGAAATACGCAGCGTGGCCTTTTGTGAGGCCTTGAGCTTAGACGCAATATCTATTAAGGGTTCCAGCCTTGCCTGAGGATATTCAATTTCAAGATAGGTCAATCCGTACAGGCGTATGGGCAGGTCATTGGTGAGATGCTGCCAGGGCTGGATCACCGATGCATATACATAAACTCCCGGTGTCATTTCCGGCGTCGTTTTAAAACTAAAAACAGTTTCATTGCCCTTGCTCTCCACCCACTGATAGTCAAGCACTGAACCTCTGGCTTCGATGCATACCAAAATATTGGCGCCCGGTACCGAAGGAATCACCACTGAGGCTTCTTCGCCTGAGTTAACTTTCTTTTTCACTGGTCTCAAAAAAACCATCCCCCTGGCCTCTGTGGAGCTTTCACCCCAAACATATCCTATATACACAATACGGCTACTCTGGTGACCTGTGAACGGATCGCTCACCCTTAACAGAAATCGCCCCGTAAGCCCTTTTACGGGCAGCGCATAATGAGCTTTTCCGTTTTTTAAGGTGACCTCGGCTTTAACCTCGGGGTCGGCCAGCTCGTTTTCAACTATGGCTGACCGGGTATTGCCCCGGCTTATCCACCATCGCCATTCGAGGCGGTATAAACTTAGTTGAAGTGTAGCTTCGGCTGCAACAGGTTGTCCCCGTATATCGACCAACGCAAGATCCATTTCCAGGGGTTTCTCATTCGAATAATTTCCCCAATCGGGTAAGGGGTCGGGCAATCGGAAACCGACATATCTGTTATAGGTATGAAGAGGGATTTCAGTCTGATCTATACTGAAAGCTCCTCCCGGCTCAAACACTTTGGTGGTTAAAACAGCCGTGAGCATACCCGGAGCACGAAAAACCTCAGGTCTGTAATTGAAGGAGGCATTACCTCCTGCATCGAGGTTACCTGAAAATATTACACGCGAATCGCCCGTGAAAGGTTGGGATTCATCATAAAAATTGAACCCACGAAAACCCTCAGGTGCAAATTGACCCTCCTTCAGGCTGATTTCCACTTTGGCCTTTAAACCCGGAGCAGGTGCCCCGTGCAGCCAAGCAGCATGCAGTTGAAATTTATTATCCTCATGCGTTTCTAACTGTCCTGATGTTATTAGATTTACCTTCAAACGGTTGGGCTCTATGGTTTCGATGTTAACAGTCTTTGTAAATACCGACTGACCAGCTTTAACCTGTACTGTCCATTTACCTGTGGGGGCCTGGGGTGATGTAACTAATCTGAATGCATGAATACCCCCGGTTTGCTTTGTGCTCACCTCTTTGGTCACCAATTGTCCGAAAGGATTTCTTAATTCCATGATTACCGGATATTCTTCGGGAAGTTTTTTGAGCCTGTTGTCGAGCATAAACCATAAATGCAAAGTATCGCCAGGTCTCCACACTCCTCTTTCACCATAAATAAAGCCTTTGATGCCCTGTGGCACTGTTTCTCCATCCACATCGAAAGCACTAACCGACAGTTCATTGCCCTGGGAAATTTTAAGATACGATTTTTCTTTCCCTTTGGAAGCCACTACCAGAAATGGGTCTCCTTTAACAGACAATGTGGCAAGCCCCTCAGCGTCAGTACGGGCTTCACCTAACAAAACCAACTGGTAATCATATACTTTTAAATCAGTTCCTTTGAGGGGTTGGCCCGATAGGATATCGGCAGCCCAAACCCATAATTTCCCGTTATTTCCCGTTTTTGCCGTTAGGCCTATATTGGTCACAAGCAGTTGGGTACTGATCCATCGGTCGCTTGTGTAATAGCTGATATGGCAAGGGTTCTCGGATTCTGACCAACGGTATCCTTTCGGGAAATAATAATCCACATAATCATCCCCACTACCCCAGTAATCACCTTCTTCAGCACTTTCAGGGAGATTCGTAAAATGAGTATTCGAGCAGGGATAAGCCGAATATTCTGGCTTCATGCCCAGAGTAATCCGATAAATAGCCCCTGGTTCGGTCTTAATCAGTTCAGTCAGATTAAGAAAGTAAGTTTCCCACTGAAAAGGAACAGCTGTTTTATTCTTGGTAAGATCTAATGTGGTGCGGGCAACTACTTTGCCAACCCTCCGCATATCATAGCCACTGCTTATTTCATTATCCTGCAGAAAATTTTTCACGTTCTGCTCGAGGATTCGAATAACCTTAACATCTACGGCCTTGAGCCCTACAGCGGCAAAGGGCAGATTGACATTACCGGAAGAAGGAAGAATATTACCGCTTTGCAACCATTTTAGGGCAGGCTTAGGAAAAATTCCTTCAATTTCCATCGATTGTCTGTGAGAGGCTTGTCGTCCCCTTACATCTTTTATACCCGGGAAGATTTCTATTCGGCTACCACCCGTAAAATCACTATCGAAATAACAGAACAGCTGATTTTCGCGAATTTGGAAACGTCGGGGAGTGATTCCATCGAGTAAAACCAAACCATTGAGGTTTTGCTGCGGATCGAGGGGTTCGCTAAAAGCCAGCCATAAATAATTCTCTTCACCAAAAAACATACGCCATTGAAGTATACCTGGTTCCTTTTCGTTAAAAAGGATTTCTTTTCCCAGTTCTGCAGGAATGAAGAAATTATCTCCTCTTGTGATTAGCTCAATTCTGGAGAGATGAGGAGGACGGTTAAAGGTATCACTGGTAAAGTTAAAATCTCTTCCCCCGTTAGCAGCCTCCCAATGCAATTTCATTTCTTTGCCGCCAACCTTCAAGCCTAAACGGGCTTCAAGCTCCTTAAACTCAGCGGGATTAGCACTTCTAACTTCTCCCTTTACATAATATATAGTGTTCCCTTGCCTTTCCAGGGCATGTAGCATCCACTGACTCAATTGAAAACCCTGCTCCATCACCTGAATACCAAACCTAAACCGACGCAATTCTTTAGGAACTTTGATGAGCCGATCCATGCAAAGCTCAAAAAGATAAATCCGCCCTTCCTTTAAAGGCTTTTCAGGCTTTAAAACCAGCGTGTAAGCATCAGGCCAGCTTAAGTTACCCCTCACTTTCGGTCGCGACCGCAAAAGGTCAGTGGCCTTCAATTGCTTCTGAATCGTAGTATCCACCGGAAAAGTAAATCGTATGCTAATGAATGCATCGGAAGCCACTGTCCCCGTGGTAAACGACTCAATATATGCCTCGAAGGCCGGATCAAAAACGGGAATTCTATCCTTACGTGAGCAGCTGGTCCAGGTAATTATAAGCGTTCCCAAAATTAAAACCTTTAAGTATTGCCTAATTTTCATGCGTATAACTTTAAATGTTATCTACAAAAGTAGGGCAGTCTATCCTAAGCTATTCCTTATATTTCAATTTTTTTAAGACAGAAATAAGGCTTCATAAAAATGTTTTTTTCAAATAGTTGATGCTTATTTCCATTTCATCCTTCCAAAGCGCAATTTGAAATTCCACAATGCAGAAAAGTACAATTAATTCTTGGTAAAACTGTCAAACGAAGGCAAAACTGTTGTAAGTTTGCCGGCTCAAAATTTGACCCCCCTGTTTATGAACAGAAAGAAAGTGGCCGTCATTGGAATTGGACAATTTGGAGAAGCCATTGCCAAAAACCTAACGCGCAAAGGAGCAGAAGTATTGGCCATAGATAATGATGCCAAAAAGATTGACCGAATTTCAGAAGATGTGTCATACGCTGTTGTTCTGGATGCCACCGACAAGAAAGCATTGCTCAGCCAGAATATCACCGATTTTGATGCTGTGGTTGTGGCCATTGGCGGAAAATTCGAGCAACGATTGTTATGTGCATCTCTATTGCTTGATTTGAAGGTAAAACGCGTAATCACTCGTTACCAGGGAAAAAGCCAAAAAATGATATTGGAAAAACTTGGTCTTACAGAGCTTTGGGCTCCGGAAGATGAAGTGGGTGCTATTGTTGCCGAACGTCTGCTCAATCCAACGGTGATGTCATATTTGCAATTGCCTGATAATTATCGCATTGTAGAGATGCTGACACCGCGGGGGGCTGTCGGGAAAAGCATTCTCGAAATTAATTTACGAGATAATTACAGATTATCACTGATTACCATCAAGGAAGAATGTTCAGCCATAAATAACGGCATTGCCTGTACCGAATATCATGTTACCGGAGTACCCGATTCAAGTTACATAATTAAAGCAACCGACCGTTTGGTGCTTTTTGGTACAAATAATGACATTGACAGGTTTATTCAAGTAAACGAATAAATAACCTAATTTTAACAGGAGTTTACTACCCCTTCCATCCATGCTATCGCATTATATTAACCGAATTTTACAATTCTTTAATACCCTCAAGGGAAAGCGAAATTTCCGCAAATACTTCTCGCGCCGTGAAATTGATAAGGTTAGAGAATCAATCAACCGTAGGCTTTACGACCATAAAGAAAAGCTCTTGTATTACCTGAGAATACTCAGTTTTATCGTTTCGGTATTAAGTCTGGCAGCCATCATATATTACCATGGATTTCCCCAGACCCCCCAAAGTCACTGGTTTATCCAGCGATTTATTTATGGTTCATTGATGTTTTATGTTATTAAATTCTTTCTCAAGTTTTTTTACGACTTTCATCCTCTTACCTTCCTCCGACAAAACTGGCTTGAAACTCTTTTGGTATCCTTTATAGTATCGCTAGGGTTATTCTCAGTCACTTATGGCACAGACAATGTTTACCAGTTTTTTGTGAGGCTTGGATATAAAGATGTACCCCAGTTATTTATCATTTTCTTCCAGCTGTATGTTTTTATCTTCATAGGCTCGGAGCTGGTGAAGGCGAGCCATTACATTGATCGCCTGCACATTGGACCAGCCGGATTGATGGTTTCTTCCTTTCTCCTGATTATTGGAGGTGGAACTCTTTTGTTGATGCTTCCCGAAATGACTACTTCCCAGTCAATATCATTCTGGGATGCGCTATTTACCAGTACATCTGCTACCTGTGTAACCGGGCTAACAGTTGTCGATACTTCTACCTACTTCACTTTTAAAGGGCAATTGGTTATTCTAGTATTGATTCAGTTAGGGGGTATCAACATATTAGCATTTGCTTCATTTTTTGCCAATTTTTACGGAGGAGGAGTCGGTCTCAGACAACAATCTCTGCTTAAAGACCTGCTCTCAGTCAGTGGTTTATCCGACACAAGAGCCATACTGAAAGAAATCGTTATTTACAGTTTTGTCATTGAAATCATTGGTAGTATTTTACTTTACCTCTGCTGGCTTTCCACCCACTACGACCATCATGTGGCAGGCCTGGGCTGGGCTGCACTCTTCCACTCAGTTTCAGCGTTCAACAACGCAGGGTTTTCTATATTTCCGGGGGGGCTGATGTACGATGGTATTCGCTTCAATTTTGTTTCCCATTGGATTATAATGATTTTGATAGTATTGGGAGGATTGGGCTTTAGTGTTATTCAGGATGTATTCAGCGTTAAGGCCATAATGAAGCGTCATAAACAAAAATGGGTCAGAAAAAAAGTACAGACGAGAATCGTTTTGGCAGTTACTATCTGGCTTATATTTATCGGTGCACTGTTTTTCTTCTTTATTGAGAGAAACAACACCCTTGCCAACCTTAGCTGGATAGAAAAAATAACGTTGGCCCTGTTCCAGTCGGTTACCACCCGAACGGCAGGATTTAACACGGTGGATATAGGAGCCCTTGCCCTTCCTTCACTGGTTCTCTTTATGTTTTTTGATGTACATCGGAGCAAGTCCCGGAGGTACAGGAGGAGGTATCAAAACCACTACTTTCCTGGTATTGTTTAAATCAGCCGTGGCTACCATAAGGGGTAAAAAACACATTGAATCCTTCCGGCACACTATTTCTTTCGAAACCGTAGACAAGGCTTACAGTGTAGCCTTATTTTCCATGATGCTTATCTTCCTTGCTATCTTTCTTATGACCCTTGCAGAGCCTCATTTTAGTTTGGTCAGCCTTGCTTTCGAAGTGATATCAGCCTTTGGCACCGTGGGTCTCAGCATGGGTATTACCCCATACCTGAGCGAATTTGGAAAGTTAATTATTACCATCACCATGTTTATTGGCCGTATTGGCACACTAACTCTGGCCATCGCTTTCCTTAAAAAGGCAACCTTTAGCGACTACACCTATCCCAGGGCCGATATCATGATTGGTTAGCCTGTATCCATTCAATAATCAGCCGCCCCTTCGATTTGCCAATCACCTTTTCGATATCTTCAGAAGAAGCTTCCTTAAGTTTTTTAACCGAACCAAATTCTTTAAGCAATTTTTCAGCCGTATTCTTTCCAATTCCCGGTATTTCCGCAAGTTCGGTTTTAATCAGGTTTTTTTGCCGTTTTTTTCGATGATGGGTGATACCAAAACGGTGAGCCTCGTCGCGAATATGCTGAATGAGCCGCAAAGTCTCCGATTTCTTGTCGAGATACAAAGGAAGAGAATCCTCCGGAAAATATATTTCTTCCAGTTTTTTAGCAATACCAATGATGGTAATTTTGCCCCTCAGCCCCAACTTTTCGAGGCTTACCAGCGCTGAAGAAAGTTGCCCTTTACCCCCGTCAATCACAATTAATTGGGGCAAATCCTTTCCCTCCTCAAGCATTCGGCGATACCGACGGTAAACAATTTCTTCCATGGAAGCAAAATCGTTGGGGCCTTCTACATTCTTGATGTTGAAATGACGGTACTCGCTTTTTGATGGCTTACCGTTGCGAAACACAACCATGGCGGCCACTGGATTTGTCCCCTGCAAATTACTGTTATCGAAACACTCGATGTGCTCAGGCAAAACTGGCATACGCAAATCTTTCATCACCTGTTTTAGTAGGCGGCGTGTATGCCTTTCAGGATCTACCAGTTCGGCCTGGCGTTGCTTTTCTTGCCTGAAATATTCGGCATTGCTTTGCGAAAGTTCAAGTAATTGTTTCTTATCTCCCTTTTGCGGTACGGTTAAGGTAACCCCTTCCAGCTCTATGCCCGGATCGAAGGGTACTATAATTTCAGGACTTTCGCTTTCGAAACGCAAACGAAACTCCAGAATGCCATAAGAAAGAAGCTCTTCATCTGCCTCTCCCAGTTTTTTGCGAATCTGCAGGGTGTGCGATTGAACGACGGCACCATCGGAAACCTTTAAAAAATTGACATAAGCTTCCTTTTCATCGCTAACTATCGAAAATACATCGGCCTGAATACTGGTATTGCTTACCACTGGCGATTTGCTTTGATATGCCTGCAGAAGTTCTAATTTTTCCTTGATTTTTTGAGCCTCTTCAAACTCCAGACGGTCGGCATGCTCCATCATTTCGCGCCTCAGGCTTTGCATGATGTTGCCCAGATTGCCCCTGATAATTTCGCGGATGGCGGCAATATTGGCATTGTATTCTTCCTCGCTTTGCAAGCCAATGCAAGGTGCTTTGCAATTGCCGATATGATATTCCAGACATGGTTTAAACCGGCCGCTGGCAATATTTTTTTGGGTAAGATTCAGGTTGCAGGTTCGCCTGGGATAAAGCTGCCTGATAAGGTCTAACAGGTTTTTAAGTACCCGCCCTGAGGCATAGGGTCCATAATATTTCGAACCATCCTTAATGGGATTGCGGGTAGTAAATATACGCGGGAAAGGCTCATTTTTTATGCAAAGCCAGGGATATGTCTTATCATCTTTCAGATTGATATTGTAGCGGGGTTGATGCTCTTTTATCAGGTTGTTCTCCAACAGCAAAGCATCCATTTCTGTCTTCACAACAATTACCCTGATATCAGCCACTTTTCGGGCCATCACCCATACTTTGGCACTTACCCCGCTATCTTTGTTGAAATAAGAAGAAACGCGTTTTTTTAAATTTCGCGCTTTACCTATATATATGATTTCTCCCTTTTCGTCGAAAAATTGATAAACCCCCGGGCTGTCGGGAATGGTTTTCAGCAGGGTTCTGATTTTTTCTTCGAAAGGATGACCTTCAAGCATAGTTTTTCAATCAGCTACGCATATGATTCCAACCCTGGGCCTGTAGGGTTATTTGTTTCCTATCATTGGTAATTAAATATTGTCCCTCAGAAGCATCCGTTATATGACCTATAACGCTAATACCCCTGAGTGCTTTGATTTTTTCATATTCCGAAAGAGGAACAGTAAAAAGCAATTCGTAATCCTCACCTCCATTTAATGCGGCAATCGACGGAATAATTCTGAATTCCTCACACAACAAAAGTGTGGAAGGATCAATGGGAATTTTGTCTTCATAAACAGCACATCCCGTCCCCGATTGTTTACAAATATGTAAAAGTTCGCTGGCCAAACCGTCAGATATATCTATCATGCTGGTAGGAACAATACCTGCATCATTGAGCAACCTGACCACATCGCGTCGAGCTTCGGGTTTTAGCTGGCGCTCGAGAACATAGTCATGGCCTTCGAGCTCGGGTTGCACCGCAGGATTGGCCAAAAAGGCTTTTTTTTCACGTTCAAGCACCAACAATCCCATATAGGCCGCGCCCAGGTCGCCCGAAACACATATCAGATCGTTGGGTTTGGCCCCGCTGCGATATACAACTTTCTCTTTCTCGGCTTCGCCTATAACTGTAATACTGATAAAAAAACCACTGCGACTCGAAGTAGTATCTCCCCCGACCATATCCACTCCATATTTATTACAGGCTGCTTTGACACCGGAATAAAATTCTTCGAGAGCTTCCACCGAAAACCTGTTGGAAACCGATACTCCAATAACCAATTGTTTGGGTTGGCCGTTCATGGCATAGATATCCGAAAAATTGACAACGGCGGCCTTATAACCCAAATGTTTCAGCGGAGTGTAAGACAGGTCGAAATGCACGCCTTCGTTGAGCAAGTCTTTGGTTACTAAGATTAATTTTCCGCCGTAATCAAGAACGGCAGCATCGTCGCCGATTCCCTTGATGGTACTGCTGTTGTGTATTTCGATTTCGGAGGTCAGCCGGTCGATGAGGCCAAATTCGCCCAAATCACTCAGTTCGGTGCGACCCGGGTTTTGTTCAAAAATGCTCATTTATTTTTTTCTGCAAAAATACATCACCCCCTTCAAATCGATGGTTTACCAACCCAAAAGTGTAGCAAACTATCGCCTTTGACTCGATTTATTGAGATATCAAAAAACCCTTATGTCTTCCAACTCTTTATGAAACAATATCTTAAGAACGTCGGCTATTTCATCGCGAGAGGCACCTGTTTTGAAAATATGATCGGGCGTGAGGTAATGAAGTTGGTGAGTCTTTTTAAAGACTTGCTCCCCTCCTCCGGTGATGTTGAGCATGACATCGGCGTCAGGATCGATTCGGTTTTCGCTTACAGCCTGCATAAGTGAGGCAAGAGCAACGCCGGCAGCCGGATGAATATCGATGCCCTCAGTTTCTGCAAATAGCTCGGCAGCAGCAATGGCAGCAGTATTACTTACACTTAAAATATCTCCACCCGTATCTTTCAATGCATCGAATAATCCGCCTGCAATACCGTAGGGAGGCTTACGATTTGAGAGAACTTTTGAAAAGATCTGTTCTACCTGATGACGGGCAAGGTTATCATCCAGAGGAAGCAGGTTGCGCGAACCGGCTCTCCAGGCATCATACATTGGGGTAAATGGTTCGTTTTGCGAAACCATCAGACGCATCTTTTTATTTCCAAACCTACCGTCGGCAATCAACCTGAGGTTGGCCTCCCAGGCTGCAATAGCCCCTGTTCCGCTTCCAACAGCCTGAAAATAATAATCAGGAATACGTCCCATAGTTACCACGGCCGATAAAACAGTGGTACCCATACCATCGCGCCGGGCTATGTTTTTGGCACCACCCTCCGCTAAAAATCCTGGTAAAGAAGCTGCCTGATTGGAGAGGGCAATGGCATCGAAATAATCGCTCCCACTGGCAGTGCACACCAGCCTTACCGAGGGGGCAAAAGGCCTATCACTCCATAAAGTGTCTATATTGTCTTCCGGAACACAAAGCAACAAGGGAATATCATTGTCCGAACAAACCCTGGCAAAAGCACGTGCGGTATTTCCGGCTGAGGCCACTACCAAAATCTTACCCGGATGGCTACCCAGTCGGCTGCATACCGAATAAGCCTCAAGTTCTTTAAAAGAACAAGTGCGCATGTGTATTCCTTTGGCCGGCCAATATCCACTGAAGGTTACCCATAGGTTATGCAGCCCCAATACACTGGCCAGTTCTTTGCTTTTATAGGTAAGGGGAGCTACAGAACCTTGTATGTATTGGTGGAAGGGGAGCCAATCGGCAAACTGAAAAAAACCGGTTTCAGGGGTTTTCAGAATAAGCTGTTTTTGCGAGTATTCTGCCCTCAGAAGTGTTGGTTCAGACTCATTGGGTGGATCGAGCAACCAACCTGTATCTTCGAAAATGTTTCCGGTTTTTATGGAACGCAGCTTATAGGCAGTAGGTAGCAAAGTCTTTTTCATACAATAAAATAATGTGCAAATGTAAAAAGTTACCACAAAAGAAACGAAAGCCCGCCGGCTTACCGACGGGCACTGTCAGCTTCCATTCAATATGTCCGATTCTTTTTAGACTTGCTTGGCTTGGGCGGTTTGTATGAAATCACGTTGCGATTTGTACAAATTGGTAACAAAATTGGCCAGGTTCTTCGATTCAGCAAGCATATTCAGGAAAAGCACAGAATTTTTCGTTCCCGTCTCGTGAGCCTTAATACGCTTTACCTGGGCCTTTCGCGACTTTTCGACATCCTCTTGCAATTTCTGCTGTAGCGCAACAATCTCATCTCTCTTGGAAAAATCTCCAGTTTCAATCGAAACTTTTATGGCTTGCACCAGCTTATCTAAATCATCACTAATTCTTGATAATTCAGCCTTTTGTGCGGCATTCATGCCTTTATGGTTATTTTCTACATGCTGCAAAACAGGCTCTGCAATATAGCTTACACAATGAGCAATTTCTCTCAGGAAATCAACTACTTGTACGTAAAAATGTCCTGCTTCGAGGGCATCATCCTTCAAATGATCGACCACATTGTGAACATTATTTTTCAATAATTTGGTGTGCTTATTGAATTCGTTCACCTCCTCCATCAATTTTTTCAGCTTTTTTCGGTCCTCCTTAAAAAGTGCGTTTAATATCCGCTTATAAAGATTATTGGTTTGATTGAGAGATGCAAGAATATCATGGGTGCACCTCGAAACAATTAATTCGAGTGAGAGAGAGGCGGGTGATTCAGCAAGATCTTTGGCGGCCTGATATTCCTTTTCACGGCGCACATATGCTCTTTGCTGCTTGTATAATAAGTAAGAGGCTAAAATCAGAAGGGCGACAATAGCGTAAATTTCTCCATAGAAAATTATCGCTCCCAGAATAAAACTCACCGTGAAAGCTATAAAAGCCGTAAAAAACCATCCGCCGATTACCGTCATTACCCCGGCCACCCGATACACCGCACTTTCCCGGCCCCAGGCACCATCCGCAAAAGAAGTACCCATAGCCACCATAAACGTAACATAAGTCGTGCTAAGGGGCAATTTATGGGAAGTTCCAAATGCAATTAATATGGAAGCTACGACAAGATTTACGCTAGCCCTTATCAAATCAAAAGAAATGCCTTTTTTGCGGGCTTCTTCTATTTCTTCCTTCGGAGGTGGTGTAAACCGTGAGGAGAGAAAACGCAAAACCGAATCAGGGGTGAATTTTTCAATAAAAGTGCCTAAATTCACAAAAAAGCGTACCAAAGACCTTGAGAAAGCATTGGGCGAAAACTTTTCTATTCCTTCTTCCTGGCGGCTTAAATCAACGCTGGTATTGATAACCGTTCTTGTCTTTTTTGAAAAAACCAGGGTAAATCCCATTACAATCCCTGCCGCAAATAACATATACCAAGGTGACTTTAAGGCTCCGGCCAACCCTTCCATTGTCAATGCTTGCGCATCCTTGCCTGAGTTTGAATAAATTTTAAAGGCCTCGTATCCTGCCAAGGGTGCCCCGATGAAATTTACCAGGTCATTTCCGGCAAATGCCATGGCAAGAGCAAATGTCCCCGTCAGCACCACAATTTTTAGAATGTCTATTTTAAAAATCCAGATTAAAAGTTGAAATAAAACAGAAAAACCAAAAAAACAAGCGGTTAAAATAAGAGAGGTATGCGACTGGAAATAATTAATGGTAGTGTCGTCCAAAAATGTGGTTCCTTTGGCTCCTTTGAGTACTAAAAAATAAATGATCGCTGTAAAGGATAAACCACCCCATAATCCCCCGAGATATTTGACATTGTCCTTGTACCTGAAAGTAAAAATTATCCGACTGAAATACTGAATAATAGTGCCCACAGTGAAGGCAACGACAACCGACAATAAAATACCGGATACAATGGCCAATACTTTGGACGAATTAATGTATTCCGCGATATTGCCTATTTGACCTGTCTCGCTAATTACTTTGAATGTGGCAATCGAAACGGAAGCACCCAGCAATTCAAAAATAATTGAAACAGTGGTTGAGGTGGGCAATCCCAGACTGTTAAAGGCATCCAATAAAATAACATCAGTAATCATCACAGCCAGAAAAATGTACATCACCTGGTTGAAGTAAAACATGCCGGGATTGAAAATACCACTTCGGGCAATTTCCATCATTCCGCTCGAAAATAGGGTGCCTATCAGCAATCCCAAAAAGGCAACCCCTATGATTACCCTGAAAGAAGCCACTTTACTTCCAACCGCACTATTTAAAAAATTTACGGCATCATTACCCACCCCAACAATCAAGTCGGTAATGGCTAGCACGAATAAAAATCCTACAATCAGGTAATAAATTTGATCCATGGTAATTTATTTAGCGTAATTTTATTGTAAACATAATAATTATTTATGAACTTTAGTACCGCTCCCGGAAAGTTGCGGCAAAATTAGAAATTGACATTTCCTGTCTGTCGGTTCTAATTTTAAATATTTGTTAACACTGACAAGTTTTCAGCCAAAGATAAGAAAAGCACAAGCGGTTAGCCTTTATTTACAACCAACAACTTACTGCTTTGCAACTTATTAGAAATAATTCTCCAAAATTTTTGTTGAGCAATGCAAGCTTGTATTGTTTTTTAATAATTTTGCCCCCCGAAATTAATGAATGAATATTCACTCAAATTATGGCACGAAACACGGACCCTTCACGTATTGAGAAAATACACCTGGCTACCATGCACATGGTAGTACAAAATGGTTATGGCGGTGCCTCTGTGTCTTCCATAGCCAGGCAGGCAGGAGTGGCCGAGGGTTATCTCTATCGCTTCTACAAAGGCAAGTCAGAATTGGTAAACGGGCTGTTTTTTAAGGTACTCAGTGAGGTAGCCAACCATATGGAGGAAGTTCTCGAGCGATCTAAGTCAATTGGAGAAGTGCTGGATGAACTCTTACATCAAATGCTTAAGCTTACCCACAGTACACCCGAAAAAATCATGTTCCTGTATAAACTGATGCACGATCCTACTTTCAGAATGGAAGATGGATTGCGTGACCGAATCTTTAACATCTGCAGTCGCTTTAAAAAAATAGGAACCGAAACCGGGCAAATGGACCCCCAAATCTCTGAAGAAAACATTTATTTGCTTAGTGTTTCCTACCCTATCTCCTTTATCAACGTACGCCTTAAAGGACTGTTCTACACCCAAAAACTGGATGAAGAAGAGCTAAACAATGTTAAGTTGTTGATATTAAAATCTTTAAAAAAATAAATACATGAAAGGAAAAATAATATTAGTAATGGCAGTAATGACGCCTGCCTTATTTGCCGGGAACCTTCAGGCACAACGTCCACTTACGTGGCAGGAGGCCCTCGACATTACTCTGGGCAATAATCCTGCCCTAAAACAGGCGCAATATCAGGTTCAAGAGAAACAAGCTTTAAAACAAGCGGCACGCAGTCTTTATTTGCCTCAGGCCGACCTCAACGCTACATATGTAAGGCTTTCCGACGACATCCACCTCGATCTCACTCCGGTGCGTGATGCCATAACCCCCTTGTATGGTACTTTGGGTAAATACGGGGTATTCTCAGGTGTACCCAATCCCGACCCTGCCACTCAGCAAATTATGCCCATTCTTCCCGATGATCTATCTACATCGATTATAAGACAAAAGATGTTAGAAGGCCTTCAAAATGTACAAAACGGAGAATGGGATCAAATCATTCAGAAAAAAGAATTTGCCACCTTGCAAGCTTCAGTTAACTGGACTTTGTATGCCGGTGGCAGAGTCAGGACGGCCAATCGCGTGGCCGAACTGCAAAATCAGGAATCGGAGTGGAAAAAAAAGCAGGTCAGCGGTGATCTTACTGCAGAGCTTGCCCAGCGCTATTATGGTGTAAACCTGGCTCTTCAGGCTGTGAAAGTTAGAGAAATGGTGCTTGATGGCATGATGCGACATCTGAACGATGCCACCCGCATGCATGAGCAGGGACTGATTGCAAAAGCCGAACTGCTGAATGCAAAGGTTTATGCATCGCAGGCACAACGCGAGCTCGACAAGGCTCAACGCGAACTGGAAACCGCACGTGAAGCACTGCGAAATACCCTGGGATGGCAGGGAAGCGAGATACCCATGCCTGTATCCCCGCTGTTTTATGTCGACAGTATGCCTCCTGTTACCTATTTTTTGGATCAGGCTCGCCAGAAAAATCCGCAGTTGCGCCAGGTAGAGCTCATAAGTAATCAGGCTAAGGCAGGGGAAAAGGTTAGTTTTGCTGCTTTCTTGCCAGCCTTAGGTGTCAAAGGGAGTTACGATATAGCCAATAAAGACCTTTCTGAACAGGCACCCGAATGGATGGTAGCCGCAGGTTTACAATGGACCCTCTTCGATGGTACTGCCAGAATGAAGAAATTGCAGGCCTCGAAAATGAAAACCCATCAAGTGCAAGAAGTGCAGAAAAAAGCCGAAGCCGACATCAACACCATGATTGTAAAACTGTACAACGAATGCAACATGTACCTGGAACAAATTCACCAAATAGACAATGATCTCGCATTTACCGATGAGTTGGTACGCGTAAGGGAAAAAGCCTTTGAGGAAGAACTTGCTTCAGGAACGGAAGTCACCGATGCCAGGTTGCTTCAGGCCAAAACCCGTATTGAAAGGTTGCAGGCCATGTATGGCTTCGACACAACCCTGGCCCGCTTGTTTCAATTTGCCGGCATTCCCGAACAATTTACCAGCTGGCAACTATCCGATAAAGCTAAAACAGGATCCTTATAATAATTTGAATATTAACTTAAAATCATTAAAGATATGAACCACTCCAAAGCAAACGAAATCAGGAAAAGCGGCATTGTTCCTGCTGCTATTGGGCTTACCATTGTGGCCTTATTTTTTATTTACTCGGTATGGATTCTTTCCACTCCCAAACCTTTTGAGGTACAGGGCGAAGCAGATGCCACACAGGTAAAAGTGGCCTCAAAACTTACCGGAAGGATTGATAGTATTGCCGTAAGAAAAGGAGACAAAGTAGAAAAAGGTCAGCTTCTTTTCATCATACACAGTCCTGAAGTGGAAGCCAAACTGGAACAAGCCAGAGCCGCACTGGAAGCAGCAGAAGCCCAAAACAAAAAGGCCATTACGGGGGCCCAGCGCGAAGACATAGAAGCGGCCCGAAACAGCTGGCTAAAAGCTGAAGCTGCTGCCGACCTGGCCGAAAAAACCTTCCGACGCATTGAAAAACTATATCAGGATGGTGTAGTGCCTGCACAAAAACGCGATGAGGCAGAGACCCAATACAAAGTGGCCAGAGAAACCGCCCAGGCAGCCAAAGCCCTTTATGACAAAGCCGTAAACGGCACCCGACCCGAAGACAAAGAAACAGCAAAAGCCATGGTGCACAAAGCCAATGCTGCTATCAATGAGGTGGAAGCCTACTTAACCGAAACACGTATTTACGCACCTATTGCAGGGGAAGTATCTAACATCATTGCCGAAAAAGGGGAAATTGTCACTGCAGGATATCCCGTGGTGACCCTTGCCGATCTTAATGATGCATGGATAAATTTTAATCTCCGCGAAGATCTGCTGGCTGATATTCGCCAGGGAAGCACCATTAAGGCAAACATTCCGGCATTAGGCAACCGCGAAATCGCCCTTACCATCACTTACATTAATCCATTGGGTAGTTTTGCCACCTGGAACGCCACCAAAACCTCAGGCGACTTCGACTTAAAGACTTTCGAGGTACATGCACGCCCAACCGAAAAAATCGAAGGTTTGCGACCCGGCATGAGCGCCCTGGTAGATTGGAACCAGGTGAGAAAGTCAGCTAAAAAGAATTAATCACCATGAAACCATTCCTGAATGACATTCTAAAGGTAATGCAGCGGGAGTACCAGCGATTTGGCACAAGGGCTACTTATGCTTTCTTTACCTTTTTGGGCCCTCTCATTGCTTTTATCCTGGTTATCTGGCTATTTTCTTACAATGTCCCCAGGGAGCTACCCGTGGCACTGGTCGATTTAGACCATACTTCTTTGAGCCGCAAATTGGCCTCAGCAGCTGACGCTACTCCTATAGCCGACCTGCAGGCATATCCCGATATTGCAGCTGCAAAAAGGGCACTCATGGAAGGAAAAGCAGATGCCATATTCCTGATTCCATCAGAAACAGAAGAAAAAGTCCTGGGAGGAAGGCAAGCCGAGGTAATACTTTACCTCAACAATACCAACGTTCTTAAGGGGGGATTGATTACTTCCGGGGTAATGAAATCGTGCCTGACCATCTCCGGTGGTATCCAGGTTCTTAGCCAAACCAAAAAAGGTGAGGCCTGGGATCAGGCATTGGAGGCAACCATGCCCGTTATGCCCGATACCCACATCCTTTTCAATCCTTTCATCAACTATTCGTATTTTCTGGCCTCTATGCTGTTGCCGGTTATGCTGATTGTATTCGTACTGATGGGTTCAGTTTATGCTATCGGTACTGAGCTTAAGCAAGGAACAGGAATACAATGGCTTGAATCAGCAGGAGGCAATATTTGGACAGCCTTGCTGGGGAAAATGTTGCCTTATACCCTTATTTTTCTGGTCCAAGCCTGGATAATGGATCTTTTGCTGTTTCACTATTTGGAGGTTCCCTTGCACGGACATCTGCATGTTTTACTTGTAACTCAATTTCTTTTAATTCTGAGTTACCAATCCCTCGCGGTGTTTCTGATTGCACTAACTTACAATCTTCGTCTTTCTCTCTCACTGGCGGCAGCCTACACCATGATGGCGCTAACCTTCTCAGGCCTTACCTATCCCCTCGCCGACATGCCTCCCCTGGCTCGCAGCTTTGCAAGCCTGTTCCCATTCACCTATTATCTTCAGAATTTTATTGGTCAGGCTATGCGCAACGAACCTGTTACCAACGGCATCGTTCCTATGGCCTGGCTCTGGGCTTTTATTCTCCTCGGAATCCTCTTTGTCCCCCGACTCCGATACTTGTTGAAAGAGGAAAAATACTGGGGCAGGATTTAAAATATCAACCCTATGCCTATGAAAAAGACAAAACGCTTTCTCAACCATGTTTCTGCATATTGGTTCGATGAGCTTCGCATAATATTCCACGACTGGGGTGCCATTTTGATATTTTTTGTCGCCATCCTCGTCTATACCGTCATTTATTCCATAGCCTACCAAAACGAGGTACTGCGGCATATACCCGTTGCCCTGGTCGACCTGGACCATTCAGCTACCAGCCGCAAATTGGCCCGAATGATTGATGCAACCGAGCAAATACATGTCAGCGTAAAACCTACCAGCCTGGAAGAGGCCAAAAACCTGTTTTACGAGGGAAAGGTGAACGGCATTGTACTTATTCCCTCCGATTTCGAAAAACAACTGCTTACCGGTCACCAAAGCATGCTGCCGGTCTACTGCGATGCCAGCTATTTTCTTTATTACAAGCAAGTATACACCGGAGTGGTCGCTACCATAACCCATTTCAATGGGATGGTTAAGGTGCAAAAGGCCATGATGGCAGGAAGCAACTATCAACGCGCATTGGCAGCTTCAGAACCTCTTGGATTCCATTACCGCTACCTTTTCAATCCCGCCGGGGGCTATGGCAGCTTCGTGATGCCGGGGATAATTCTGATTATCCTGCAGCAAACCTTGCTGATTGGTATTGGCCTTTTAGGTGGCACCACCCGCGAACGCAACTACTACAATCACAACCTTAACGAAAAAATTATACCCGGAGGAGCTTTCTCAGCAGTACTAGGCAAATCGTTGGCTTATCTTGCCGTTTACTTTTTTACATCCACCTATGCCCTGTACTGGGTTTATCATTGGTTTGGATTTCCCGACAAGGGAGAGGTTTTAACCGTCGTCCTTTTGATGGTTCCCTATTTGCTGGCTGTTAGTATGCTGGGACTCGCCATCAGCGTATTATTCAAAGAAAGAGTGGATGCCCTGATGTTTATGGTTTTTCTCTCGCCTGTCGTACTCTTTCTGAGTGGTTTATCCTGGCCATCGGTTTCCATCCCTCCGGCTCTTTACCAGCTAGGTAAAATTTTCCCCAGCACCTTTGCTGTGCCGGCTTATGTAAGGATAAGAAGCATGGGAGCCGGTGCTACGGATATTTCTTACGAACTGGCCATGCTGTGGCTTCAGGTACTGGTATATTTTACCCTTGCTGTTGTTTCATTCTCTCTTGCCCGTCATAGGTTCTCTAAAACGCTACTGAGCCGCCGGCTGATAAAAAGTTAACTCTAAATACCTTTTCGGCAGAATCCTTTACCTTTGCAGGCCCTTAAGTCCTGGCAATATGAACGAAATTTCTCAAAAAATCTTTCTCTACAACACGCTCACGCGTCGCAAAGAAGAGTTTATTCCCAATCATCCTCCCCATGTAGGTATGTACGTTTGTGGCCCTACGGTTTACGGGGATGCTCACCTGGGTCACGCCCGCCCGGCAGTAACTTTCGATGTTATTTATCGTTACTTAAAATATTGCGGGTATAAAGTGCGCTATGTCAGAAATATAACTGATGTAGGACACCTGGAAAACGATGCAGACGAAGGTGAAGACAAAATACAGCGCAAGGCCAGGCTCGAACAGCTGGAACCCATGGAAATTGTGCAACGCTACACCAACAGCTATCACCGCAATATGGACCAGCTGAATGTGCTTCGCCCCGATATTGAACCCAGAGCCACAGGACATATTATTGAACAACTGGAGCTGGTGAAAAAAATACTGAAGAATGGTTTTGCTTACGAAAGCGAGGGCTCGGTGTATTTTGATGTAGAGAATTATAACCGCAAATATCCTTATGGAATCTTGTCAGGGCGCAGATTAGATGAATTACAGGCCTTTAGCCGCGAACTTGAAGGCATCAGCGAAAAACGCAGCCCCTACGATTTTGCTTTATGGAAAAAAGCCCAACCCACGCATATCATGCGCTGGCCCTCACCCTGGAGCGACGGGTTTCCCGGCTGGCACCTCGAGTGCAGTGCCATGGGCGCCCGCTACTTGGGTGAAACCTTCGATATACATGGCGGTGGCATGGACCTGATTTTCCCGCATCACGAGGCAGAAATTGCACAAAGCGTGGCCGCCAATGGAAAACAACCTGTACGTTATTGGCTCCACAACAACATGGTAACCATCAACGGTCAGAAAATGGGAAAATCGCTGGGCAATTTTATAACTCTGGACGAAATATTCAGCGGAAACCATCCCAAGCTGGAAAAAGCCTACAGTCCGATGAATATCCGCTTTTTCATTCTGCAGGCCCATTACCGCTCTACCCTCGATTTTTCGAATGAGGCGCTGCAAGCAGCCGAAAAGGGGTATAAACGCCTGATGGAAGCATGGAATACCCTTCAAACCCTGACTCCCACTGATGAATCCACTTACGATGCCAACCATTTGCGCAATGCCTGCTTCGAAGCCATGAACGACGACTTCAACACTCCGGTAGTCATCGCCCATCTTTTCGAAGCCGTTAAAACCATCAACAATGCCAAGGCCGGGACAGAAAAGCTCGATGCCACCCAGTTGCAGATACTCAAAGACACCTTCAGCACCTTTCTATTCAATATCCTCGGCCTCGTTGACGAAAAAGCCGGAGACAACAGCCGCCTGACCGAAGAGCTCATCCGTCTTTTAATCGATATCCGTTTGGAAGCCCGTGCACGTAAAGACTGGGCTACCAGCGACCGCATCCGCGACCAGCTCAAAGAATTGGGAATACAGCTTAAAGACGGGAAAGACGGCACCGAGTGGAGTTATTTGTAAGGCAGAGAGAATAAGTCTCTAAGGTTGAACTGCTTTACTCGCTCATTGCAGTACGGAGCTGCAGGTGAAGATAATTTACTTTTCAGCAAAAACTCCTCCCTCCGGCTCTTCTCCTTTAATGCCGATGTATAACAAACAGATTATGGATTAATTACCATAAGAGAGGATTGCTTGCGACTATAAATAAAATAGAACAAGGCAGGAATTAAATAAATACTGACCAATGTCCCTGCACCCAGACCAATTACAATAGCCAACGAGACCGGATTTTGTAAAGCAGTGGAGACATTATTGCCCCACATTTGAGGGACAACAGCCAAAATAGTGGTTAAGCTGGTGATAATAATAGAATTTAACCTCGCCCTGCCACCTGTAATTACTGCTCTGATTAAATGTCGGCCGCTACGGGCTTCCTGAATTATCTTATCAATTTTCAAAATACTGTCATTGATAACCAGACCTGATATTACAATTAATCCAATAAACGACATCAGATTAAGGCCTGTACTAGTAACCCATAATGCCAACATGACAAAAGAATAATCAATAGGTAATTCAATTAAGACAATCAGGGGAATTATCAATGACTCAAACTGGGCGGCTAAGATTAAATAAAGAAGTAAAATAGAAATAATCAGAATATAAATCATTTTAATTAACTGAGCCCGATTTTCCTGGTTATAATCATCAAGAACCAGTTTTCCCTGATATCTTCCCTTGTTAAGGTTAGCTACGATTGAATTCAGTTTGTTATTTAATCTGGGGGAGGTTTGAACAGAAAACAGAACAAATGTCCCTGAAGCATCGGTAAAATATTCTTCAATGCGGGAAGTCATACTTGTTTTTACGAGATTTCCCAGCTCAATACTTGAACCCGTTGAATTATGTATAGGGGCTTCCAACAAATGATTTATAGAGATGCTCGAGGCATTAACAGCATAAACCGGAATCCTGCTCCCCCTTATCGGAAGTTGCATCAGCGGAGCCGGAGCCATATAATTATTTACCTGTTGATAAAAATCTTCTGGCGTAATTCCAGCAACTGCAATTTTCTCCATTTCAGGTTTAAGTAAAATCATTGATGCCCTGACAGGTAGTTCATTTATTTCAATCTCATTGTTTTTTAAATCATTTTCCAAACTATCAATTTTTGATACATCAAAGTGATTTTCATTGTCCAGCAATAATTTAATATATACCTTTTCCTCATCTGCATTGAATACCTTAGTAATCGGACTCAAGGGTTGCCTGAATGAGAAAGAAGCTTCGGGATATTTCGATCTTAGATAATTTGACAGAAATTGAGTAACAGTGTCAAGTTGGGTTGGGCCATGAGTGGCAAAAAATATACACGATTCATTCTCTTTAAAGTCATAATTCTCGCCATAGAGAAAGTCCTGTCTGCCTGCAAAAATCTCGTGATGGACGACGTGATTATTTATCAATGAAGACAACTGCACCATTCGTTTAAAATTTGCTTCCGGTGTCAAAGGCTCATTCCAATGAATACATATCTCACGCTCAGTATAAGGTAATGATGGATAGAGTCTTTTTTCGCTAAAAAATATTCCAATGGGACCCAATATTAAGACTATGCCAATAGTTATTACGGGTACTTTTCGGGATTTTAAAAAACTACGTTCGATGGATTTATGGAGCTTTCCCCATACAGTATTTTTTTTACTTCCTTGTATGAATCTCAGACTCTGTTCATTGATAAAAACCTTAAAAAGTACAGGTAGTAAAAATAAAGCCGTAATGATAGCTGCTGCCTGACTTGAAACGATAGTAAAAGCCTGATCAAAAAATAGCATTCCTGCATATCCGCTGATAAATATCAGAGGAATAAAAATAGCAGCTGTAGTAAAAGCCGAGCTCAGTACTGGAGCAATAACTTCTTGTGTTCCTATTGCGATGGCATCCCGGAGTGGCAAGCCTGTTTTGTAACGCTGCAAAATATTGTCCGAAACAATGATTCCAAAATCAATAGCTAATCCAATAGAGACGATAAGTCCTGCTATACTGATAATATTTAAAGAAATGCGCATCAGATATAGCAACAAGAAAGTAAGGATTACAGAAACAGAAACTGAGATCAATATGACAGAAGCGAGTCTTAACTGCCTGTAGCCCAAGAGGATAATTAAAACCACAAATAAAACTCCCAGTAGCAAACTTCTGAATAAGCTGGTTAACAGTTGATTTACCAAAGTATCCTGAGCCCTTACTAACGTAATTTCCACAGCCGGGTTCGTCATTCTCTGTGCATTAATGATATAATCTACCGAACGCCTGAAATCGCGGAGGCTGGCACCTTCTTTTTTATACAACGCCACCAGTATAGTCTGCCGGCCATCTGCCAAACAAAATCCTTTGGGCTCAGAAATTACCTGAACATCTGCAACATTATGTAAATAGTGCCAGCTTCCGCCAAACTCTACAAGAGTATTTTTAATAGTCTCTATATCGTTGGCAGGATTGCCGACTGAATAATTTACATACACATTATTATCCCTCAGCTTAATTGACTGTAATTCTTTATTTTGAAGTGTAAGGCTGCGGGCCAGGTGTTCAGGAGTGAGTCCGGCTTGAAGATAACCGGGTTTGGGAACAACAATGATTTTCGGGGTTTCCAACCCGGAAGCATCGGCGAAGGCTATTTTATCTGATTGTTCTAATGCGGGAATAAGAGAATTGTTAACCCATTGCGTGAGTTCAAAAAAAGGCTGGCTGGGTGAAAACTTCCCTATGGGCGATCTTCTAAGTGAAACCGTCAGAAAACATACCGGAATGTCAGAAAATCCCCGGCGGACAATGGCCGGATAACTCACATCTGAAGGCAATAGCCTTATGGCTGACTCAATTCTTTCAGCCGCTTCATAAAAGCTGGTATTCATATCTGTACCAGGCACAAAGCGTATATTCACCACCGAATATCCATCCTCTGAACGTGCAACAATCTTATCTAAACCCGGCAAACTAACCAATTTGGATACTAATACGGGAGCAACCTGACGGCTTACATCCTCAGCTGACATCTTTCCACAATCAGTCTTTATGAGCAATTCGGGCAGATCAATGGCAGGTAACAGAGATGTCGGAAGTTTTATCAAAGCCACCACACTCACTACTATAACAGCAGCAAAAATGACAAAAACTGAAACAGGATGGCGAATAAGGTATTTAATCATATATATTCAATTTTCGGGTTTCTGGTTAGCACCAGGAGAGACAAATCCTGCCCAGATATTAAAAGTAATCCAGAAAAGCACATACGAAAACAACAGACCTCCAACTGTTCCCAAGGCAAAATTCCCTAATATCGAGTCTTTGGGAGATAAAATAATTATGGGAAAAAGACCCAATGCAACTGATATGGTCGAAATAGTAATATGTCGTATTTTATCACTAAAAGCCAAAGTCAGGGCATCAAAAGGAGAATTGTTGATCAATAAGCATTTGTATGTATATTGAAAAAACAACAATTGATTGACTACTAAGCCCTGTATTAATATTATTGCTGCCAGCGTACCTACATTGAAAGCAATACCGTTTATTGCATGAATCAATAATACACCCAGGGTGGCAAGTGGCATAAACATCAAAGAAGGAAAGCCATCCCTGAAAGAATTAAGAAAGCCAGTAGCTATCAGATAAATAAATATATACATTAAAAACAGGATTACCAAAACATGCCCGAAAGAATATTCTTCACCACGCTTCATCAGGAAAGAATAATCCGGCAAGCTGGCCCTGAATCCAACGGGAAGCGTTTGATTAATCTCTTTAACCACCTCTTTGTGTATGCGAAAGCCCATTTCAGGGGCAATCTGAATATCAAAAACGATAAATAGCTGGTATTCCTGATTAAACCGATACACGGGCGGTTGCCGCATTATTTCTTGATTTAAAAACACCTGAGGCACATAATTTACTCCACTTGTTAATTCAAATACCGAGTTTTTTAAGTCCCACAACGTCGCTTGAGGCGAAGATGTATCCTTCAGGCAAACGAGAAAATTATTTACCGGAAAATACAACTGACCCTTATATTCAGCCCAAGAAAAAAAGTTAGTATAATTTGTTCCTGCCACCGACGATAACCAGGGGTCGGCTACCCAAAGGGGATTCCTTACTCCCACTCGATTATCGGAACCAGACATTCCTGAATATATTACTATGTCTTTTACTCTTGGCTTCTGGGATAAAAGCCTGTATGCCCTCTCTGAAAAGTACTTTAAATCTTTGTATGAATAACCACTCAGTACAATTTGATATGTACCAACAGCTTTCCCAAATTTATTGACCATCCCCTCTTTCCCTAAAGAAAGCCAACATTCTAAACCTTTTTTGTTTAACGAATATTGTAATAACAAATCATATATTTGTGGCAAGAGGGTTTTCCCCCTTTCAGATGCCGCCTGAATAGCGATATATCCGGTAGTTGATGACTGTAGTTCACTCTCAAAATTTATATCAGTCAAAAAATTTTGAAGTAACTTTTCAATATTTGTGAGCTCGTGTTTGAAGGGTTCCATTCCATAATCTTCAGCCGATTCAAAAGATAAAAACAATTCTTTAGGCTTTTCCTCTGAATTTCTTGCCCCCTTACGAATACAGTTTTTGTAATAATACCACGGAATACCCCCTAAATAATTTTCAAGCACAGGCCTTATCTTTTCTCTAAAACGATAGTTATCAAATACTCTATTGTATAAATTTGCTGCCCATCCTGCTGACTTATTCACTTGTTGAGGAAGAAGGTATACCGGTATGCCTGTTAACAAAATCAATACAAGGATGATAATAAATTTATATTTATTTAGAAAAAAGACATATTTGCTAACCGGAAAAAAAGGCTCATGAGTAAAATTTCCTTTATAGTGAAATGATTTATTACCAGTCATAAGAAAATAAAGAGAAGGCATAAAAAAGATGGATACGATGAGGGCTGCCAGTATCATCACAACCATTACTCCTGCCATTGAAACAAACACAAATGCATATTTCCCTTCCATAAAATACAGACCAGCCGCTGCTGTAACTGTAGTAAAGGCTGCAGCTATCAAAGGAGGACTTCCTTTAAAAAAATGGTTTGGGTCTAGATAGGAGGATTTCATGACAAAGGCATCGGAGATGAGGGCTAAACTAATGGTAATACCTGCCAACGATAAAAGGTTGAGGTGCATACGCAGCAGATAAAATATTGCCATGGAGAACAATAAAGTAACCGGTAGGGAATAAAAGACCACCAGCGACAGTGTGCGATCGCGCATAAAAATTAAAAGAAATAGCACCAAAAAGGCAAGAGATGCTAACCACTGTATCACCAGATTTCTGACATCATAGCGTAAACGAGAAATGGGATCATTCACCCGTTTAAGATGCAATCCTTCCGGGAGTCGTTCACATAGTTTGTTTTCTACTTTGTCCAGATATATCCCGGTTACCAGAGTATTAAGTTTTTTCTGTCCATACACGCTTATTCTGGTTGCAGGCAATCCGTTGTAATGATATACACCCTCTTTCTCATCATAATATTTTCGTAGTGTAAACAAATCCGATACTCTTACAATCTTTCCATCCTTCGCTTTAACCACCCAATCTTCAGGAATAGTGACACCGGCGCCCAGGCCAGGTACCTCAAGTTTCACAAACTGTAAATGTTTGTCATCTTCATGAGATTGAAGATAATCCATACTTGTGTAACGTCCGGGAAACAAAAGGGGTAAAAGCGCCGCGTCAGGAGTTAAACCCATTGCATTTACCTGCTTTCCATCAAACCTAAACTCAACATATTCTTTAAAAGGGTGGCTCATTTCCACTCGCTCAACACCGGGTACCTGTCTTAGGTCAGGCAAAATAATATTATCACTTATCCTTGACATTATAGCAGGAGGTACTTTTCCAAATAAAACAAATTCAGCCAAAACGGATTTCTGAGTTTCGCTCTCACCCGCCGTAAAAACCTCAGGAAACAATACCCCTTCCGGCAACATTTCTTTTAACGGCCTTAACCTGGTTCGAAGATCCAGTAATACTTTTTGCACATTTTTCTTGTTTTTAACTTTGAGTTTTACAGTAGCATGACCCCAATCAGATACTGAACTAATTTCAGATATGCCATCAACCATACTTGCCACTCCTTCAATTCTGGAGGTCAACTGTGAGGCCATAGTTTCCGGGTCTTTCCCTGGCCATACAACTTGTATAAATATACTTTTTGTATATTCGGCATCCTCAGGCACTATGTTTAATAAAGGTAGAATAGCCAGACCGGTAAGCGCAATTGCAACAAAAACAAGCACTTTCGAAAAATGCCCGAGTTCCCGCCTATAATATATTCCAGGAATAGACATAAACAATAAAAATCAGGAGCTAATATGAGTAAGCAACTGTATCCACAACTTTTATAGTTGCATTATGCCCCAGCCAGGCATTATTTTCAATCACAACCACATCGCCCGGCTCCAACCCCGATTCTACGAGGTAATAGTGATCATTCTCAGAGCCTATCGACACCTCAGTCCAATTTGCCTGTCCATTTTTCACCACAAAAACCACAGGTTTGTCTTCTTTGAAAACAACAGCTTGCTTGGGGAGGATAAGTGCATTGCTGTGAACAGTGTTAATCGAAACTTTCACATGCATGCCATCTGTCAGAAAATGACAATTATTGTGAGTAACTATTGCAGATACTTCACACATGCCATTTTCGTCGATCATTGGAGAAATGTAATCAATTATCGCTCGCGAGCATGCATTTTTATCCGAAAGAGAAATAATATCGACCATAGTTGTTGGTCGTACAAAAAGAACATCACTTTGAAAAATCTTAAAATAAACCTGTAAGTTCGAATTATCAACAATTGTACACAATTGCCTCCCCAAGGTTATCTGTCCATGAATTTCATTGTCCATGGCAGCTATTATGCCGCTGATAGGGGCCCTCACGAAACACTTTTGGTAATTATTCAAAGCCTCTTCCAAATTAATCTCCGCCTCCTTAAATCCACTGATAATTTTGCTATTTTCTAAGACATCCAACGGAATATTATGCAGGTTCTTAACGTCAAATCCTCTGGCAATTAGATTATCAAGAAACAGTAAATGAGTCCTTTCCAATTGCATCCTGGCCCTCTCGATGGCAACTGTAGCTTCAATGGTATCCAGAAGGGCAATTATTTCCCCTTTTTTAACCCATTTTCCATTGTAAGCCCTCATTTCCAGCAATATACCATTCATTGGAAATGAAACTACTGCTTTTCGACCGGATTTAATTATGCCATTGGTGTATCGCCGGTTTTCGAAGATTCCTTTTTTGAGTTTAATTACTTTTACTTCAACAGGTTCGGGGAATACCTGAGCAGCCTTGTCTGATTTTTCAGATGATTGCTTACTGTGATCGCGGCAAGCAGAAAAAACCATCGAAACAATAATTATGCCCCCTAATAATATTCTCTTCATAATAAAATGAGAATTTGGTGCAAATGAGAACGTTCCCAATTTATTGATATTTTGTAGAACAAAATCTATTTACTAATCTGGCCTTTAAGAAATTGAGATAATTATCTATAATCGTATCAGGCAGGTGAGCCGGAAATAACAAAGAGTGTATACAATTATTGTGATCACATATCAAAACATAAGGTTCCTGAACAAAATCAGCAGGGAGTGAGAATACATAAGAACCATAGCACCTTGCTGCAATTTTTCTACTATACATATAGTATTTCAATATTGAAGGATCCATTTCGTCTGTTATCAGCACAGTCCGATGAAATAAAAATTCATCTTTTTTAAGGTACGAACCAATTAAATCGAGACATGTACTACACATTTTACTATTATACCGTATTAGAATTAATGATGATGTATCAGTATGAATCGACCTTAGTAATATCTCTCGCCCTTCTGAATCAATAAGCTCGATACTATCGTTCAATTTCAAACCATCACTAACTGCCTGGTGATATAAAGCCAAATTACAATCTATTGGAGATCTAAGATCTGAGGATATATTATAATCTTTTAATTGTTGCTTAAAACAAGAACTACATATAATTTGCACAGAAACAAATAAGAGAATAAACTTTCTTTTCATAATCTTAATATATTTCAAATAATATTCAAATAAAAACTATAATATTATTTCAAATCCACCACAAATAAAACAGGATTATCTAATTCACCAATATTCTTTAACTTAGACATAATTTGCTTTTGCCTATCTTCTGAAAGATAGCTGCACTTATTTTGTCCACTTTCAAGAGCTTCTTTCAACACAAAAGCATTCACAGACATGTATAACTTACCCTCGTTAATATAAAAACCCTGGGCATTAACCAATGGATTAAATATCTCAGGAGGGTCTGTATATTTTATTGTCGAGCAAATGTGGGTAATGGTATCATAGTAACAATTATAACCCTCGTTATTTAATCCAAATGTAAAAAACAAATGTTGTTTATATTTATCAAATCTACTGATACTAAAGACTCTTTTCTTTTCAGCACAATATTGCATTAGATTGAGCATATCCTGAGGTTGCGACATGCTTCCGGGCAAATCATCAAGCGAACGATTGGCATGACTTCCAAAATCAAAATACCATGCAGGAAGAACCTCTGCTCCATTAAGCTGGAAAATCGTATCAACGCAATTCACAGGTAAGAGATAAACTTTTCCTTCTGTATTTATAAAACGCGACCATACAGCCTCTATCAGGTAATTATTAGGAAATTTGGTTGCCAGAAGCTGCCCGTCTTCATTAAATGTATAAAAATGATACTTCCCGTGACGTCCATTATCAAATAAATATATATAACCATCCTTCCTGAAGAAATTAAAATTAAATAGAGGTCTGGGGGGTTTATATCTTTCATTTATATTAAAATTCCCAAGATAGGTACCATCAAGCTTAAACATTTCCACCGAAGTGTACGAAGATATATATATTATGGAATCCTCTATAAAGAAATCACTAATAATTTCGAACTTTCCCGGGCCTTCACCCAATTCCCCAATTTTTCGCCTGAATTTTCCATGCGTGTTAAAAACATATATTGGGCGATTATCCTGCAAGATATAGATCAGTGTGTCGAGAACTTTAAAATACATAACATTTCCCAATTCGATACCATTAAAATTCTCAAGTGGAATAACGTCCATATCACGCACGAACGGGCGGTAAAAAGTATTATAGTCAGCAACGGGATCGAACGATACTTCAACAGTATGGAAATTCCCCATTTCAACCTTTTCATGCTTGCTTCTTCCGCATGATGCCAATAGATACAGACAAAGGAAAATAGCTGTATTATATAAAATTAACCTCAAAATTCTAATAATATCCATTTTAATTTAATTGGAATATTTGTTTAATAGAAAGGGCTAACCGCAGGGGTCAGCCCTCATTAATTTGTTAATCAATTACTACAGGCGGCAACCAAATACCGCATGGAGCAGGAGTGCAAGATGGCACAGGTGCGCCCGTACAGGTTGTTTCTTTAAGTTCGTGACCGGCAAACCAACCACAATTGCGAAATACCCAATCTTTGGCTTTGTTTTCTTCTGCACTGGCTTGAATTGGCGGCCAAAATTGTAAGAGAACATAACCTAAAAGTATAAAAGCGAAAATAATTATTCTTCTGCTTTTCATGGTTTTGATTTTTAGGATTAGTAAAAGAAAATTAAATTAATTTAGAGGAATGAAATTGCAATATTTTATTATTTTTTATCAACCTAATTTCCCCCAGGGAAATAGAACCCTTGTTGCAGATAAATTAAAAATGTTATATATATATATATATATATATATATATATATACCACACCGTCCTGTTCATTCTTGCGTTACTTACAAATGTACTATAAAAAAATAAAATTGCAAAATTGCTTTCTATTAAAACAAATTATTCCCCCTGTACCTGCACCACAGCCTGGCGTTTTTTCCCGTCCATTTTTACAAGCAATGGACGGGTGAAGCGTACATGTCTGAAAAACCGTGTGCGATTCACCAATGGCTGCGCATTGAGGATGTCGTAATTGATAAAATTCTCCCGATTCACAATCTGAATGGAGAAGTACCCAACATTCATGCTGGTTACATTATGGAAAAAGTGTGAGCCCGATGAGGCATCGAGGGGAAAATCTTCCAGCGCAGTTTCCACTATTACTTTGGCTCCCGAAATCATAGGCCAGGCTACGGGTATTCCAATCCACCGGTCGCGCGTGCCCCAACGGCCTGGTCCAATCAGAATATACTGAAGTCCTGCTTTGGTCATCTCCTGATTCAGGGCATCGATTTCGCGGGCCATTTCTTCGGTTAAGCTTTTATCAAAATCTTCAGGATCTACGAAAATAACATCTGTGATATAGTCAATTAAGCCATTCCCCATGATTCGCGTAGAGGATAAAACCACCGTGGATGGGTTAATCTGGTTGAAGTCGATTTCATAGTCCTGGGCTGATCCCAATAAGGGTTTGATCTGCAAGAGATAAAAAGTACTGCGCCCCTGTGTATCGCGCGTAAGATCGACGGCGAACTCTATCTCGACAGGTGCTCCCATGGCCTCCTTTACCACATCCAGACATACTTCTATCGTACGGGCCAGAGGTATATAATTGTATTTCAAAATATCGGCGAAATTAAGCACCCTCGGGCCGGGCTTTGTAGTTCCTGGGCTTAAAACATGGGTATCGGGGTTATAAACCGAAGCAAGATGTTTGAGATTTCCATGACGCTCTGCATCGTCGAGTTCCAATTTTATTAATCCGGCTTCTTCGCCGCGATTCAGCAAATCGATATCGGGATTTTTAAGATTTACGGCATAAAAATACACCTGGGAACCTTTATACAGGTCGCGGGGAGTGAGGATTTCGAGATTGGGATAGGCGGGCGAAAACCGATAGGCTTTCTCTCCTTCCACAACATAGCGTCCCAGTCCCAGGGCCAACACGGCAAAACCCTCTTCGGGTTTCATGTGGGCAAAAGGATAATAGTTGAACGACTGAGCCACCCCGCTGATGTGAGGATAGAAATAAGAGTCGTAGGGACTGCCGGCCACTTCCTGTATAACCACAGCCATTCGTTCCTCCTCTATTTTATAATTCACAGCCTGAATATAGGCTTTGGCTGTTTTACTAAATACGCTGGCAAACACCAGTTTCACTGCATCGCAACACTGCCGGGCTCGTATCACAGGGTCAGGATGATTGTTGGGGATGAGGAATGTTTCGAAAATACCGGCAAAGGGCTGCATCATACTATCCTCAAAAAGCCCTGACGAGCGCACGGCCAAAGGTTTGTTGATGGCCATCACTACTTTGCGCAGACGGCTCACCAGCAACTCACTGAGTTTGGCTTGCAGAAAGGCTTTTCTAATTTCGGTTTCATCGTCGGAATGTAAGGCCACATCCCACAACTTATTCCTCTCCATGAAGGCCTCAAACTCATCTGTTCCAATGATAAAAGTTTTGGGAGACCTTATGTTGATATTTGGTATGATCTGATGAAAATCAAAATTATATATCAGTGTATTAATAAATGCCACGCCCCGGCCTTTACCCCCCAATGCACCCGAAGCCAGGGAAAGAATTGTGGATTCCTCGGTCAGATAAGCCTCGTCCCAAGGGATAACCTTGCCCCTGTTTTGTTCGTTGCGGTGCTGTACGATAGCCTCGAGCAGAAACTTGCGAATATCCTCAGGTTTTTCGAAATGCTCGAGCCGGAAAGGATATATGGTCTTGGCAATCTGAACTTCGCCCCTGGCCATAAACCACAGGGAGAAATGGTTGCGCCGGGCATGGTAAATGAGCGAATCGTCGGGGATAGTGCGCAGCAACTTTTCAAACTCCCGCAGCGTTCGGGCGGTAGCTATAGGGCGTCCATTGGCATCTTTGTAAATAAAGCTGCCAAAACCCAGATAAGTGCCAATGAAATACTTGATATCCTGCACCAGAGTATCAGATTCCTTGTTGATGAAGCTGGCTTTGAGCAGGAAGGCTCGATGAGAATTTTCAGGGTCAGAGGATTGAATGATTACAGGCAGGTCTTTGTGATTTTGCCGGATTTCCTCGGTAAGTTTAAAACCGGCTTCTTCGTCGTAAATATTATTGCGCTTAAACTTCACATCTGTAATTACACAAAGCATGAAATCGCGATACTTGTGATAGATGGCAATGGCTTCTTCGTAGTCGGATGCCAGCAAAATTTTAGGCCGAGCCCTGAGTTTCAATACCTTGTATAATTCATCGGCATTTACGTCTTCAATCAACTGTCGGGTTTGCTCCAAAACGATGGAGTAAAGCAACTGCAGATAGCGCGAATAATATTTTACACTGTCTTCTACCAACAAAATTACCCTCACTAGGCCCACACGGGTATCGTTTTCTACGTTTACCCTGTCCTCAAGGTGTTTTACCATTGCAAAAAATATTTTGCTATCACCATTCCATACAAAGAGTTTATCAATATTGCGGGTAAGGGTCGGATTGCGTTCAAAATAGGCCAGCTCAGCATTATTGTTGAGAAGCAGATAAACAGGAATATAGGGGAATTTTTCGCGTATTATTTTTGAAAAATTGACGGGCATTTGTTTGTCGGCCCCCACCATGACGATGACCATATCGAAATGCCTTTCTTCGAGCTGGGCAAGGGCCTCCTCGGCTGTAGAGACGCCGGTGATACGCGGCACCGAAGTAAGATTGAGATGATAATATTCGCCGAGAATATGCTCCGAAAACTGTCCCTCACGTTCGATGCTATAGGCGTCGTAAAGCGTGGCTACAAGAAGAATTTCTCTGACCTTAAAAGGCATAAGGTCGTGGAAAATATCACGCATGTAGTTGCTTCGGTTGAGAAATCGCTGCAAAAGCATCTTGGAGTTGAGCAACGAAGGTTGTCTCACAAGCTGGCTTTCCTCCTTTTTATGTCCAACCAATTCTCTTCCCCTGAGTGCATTGAGGTATCCGGATACCAGCGAAGCCACATTAACCAGTAGTTGCCTTTCTTCTTTCAAAAAGGGGCCTTCGTCGAGGTCGGGAAAGCGACGGTTGTAGAAAATTTCGAGGGTACCCTTTTTATGGTCTATGGTTTCAAACTCCTGCACCTGAGCCCACCGGCTTTCAGAAAACTGAGCGGAGGTATATTGTCGTCCGTCATAGGTAATTCGGGCGCAGGCATATTGGGGGTATTGCCATGCCTGAGGTAGTATATTCACGAGCTTTTCGAAAGTCTCTTCTAACGATTTTGCCTCTCTGAGCAAGGCAGTCGTTTGGTTAATAGCCGACAGCTCCTTCAGGCGTTCCTGGGTCACCTGCTTATCTTCTCTCCCTTTTACGCTGTTGAGGTATCCGGCAATGATGCCAGCGATATTGTCAATCAGGTTACGTTCTTCTTTAAGAAAGGGCCCTTCGTCAAACTCGGGAAAATCCTGCAAATAAAAAACTTCTACAGCCCCGGTTTTTCCGTCGATGGTTTCGAATGGAGCTGTCATCTTCCACTGCGAAGTAATAAAATTTGGACTGGTGAAAACGGCCGTATCGTAAATAATTCGTGCGGTAGTATAATCAGGATATTGCCAGGCCGAAGGAAGCAAAGCGGCTATCTCGCGCAGTGTATCAGGTACCGAACGACCCTGTTTGATGAGCAGGGTTGTTTTGTTGATGGCTTCGAGTTCCTTTAAGCGCTCCTGCGTAAATAGCTGGCTTTGCCGACCGATAATGCGGTTGATGAACCCTTCCAGCAAGCGGGCAGCCTGATTAAGCGCTGCCTGATCATCCTCATGAAATTGTCTGTCACATTCCGGGGCATACACTACCTGCAGTAAACCTTTCTTGCCATCAAAAGTCTCGAAACGCGATTCAATGGAATTGCTTGTAGCTATAAATTTCTCGGTACACGCCAGCAGGTTATCGTAAATCACCCTGACACCGTTGCCCTGCTCCGTACAAAATTCCCCGGCCAGGATATTACAAAGTTCGTCGATTACAGGTTTTATTTCGAGGGCATCGGTGCGCGTAGCCTCTTCAATGCGTTTGAGCAAATGCAAATGCTTACGACTGATCTGACCTTCAGGATTATTCACTTGTTCCTGCATACGACTTAAAGTTTTGTCTTACATATTTTTTCATGGACCATTCAAAATTAATCGAATTCCATTTTGGGTGCGCAGGGTGGCTATTAATACGAAAATCGCTGCCCTATTTTTAAGGGAAACACGGATAAAACATCCGTAAGGGGTTGAATTTATTCACCCGTTTTAGAGCTACTTTTCAAAAACGGATAATATTGTTTCACTTTTAGAAACCCAAAAACCTTTTTGCCATGAGCAACATTTATGAAAAGGAACTTCAAGACTTTATGGCCAAGATAAAGGCCAAAAACCCCAACGAACCCGAATTTCACCAGGCCGTATATGAAGTGGCCGAATCGCTGATTCCCTTCATTGAAGAGAACCCACAGTACAAACATGCCAAAATTCTGGAACGCATTGCCGAACCCGAGAGAGTTATTTTATTCCGTGTCCCTTGGGTTGACGACAAAGGCGAGATTCAGATAAATAAAGGATACCGCATAGAAATGAACAGTGCCATAGGCCCCTACAAAGGGGGACTGCGTTTCCATCCGACGGTAAACCTGAGTGTTTTAAAATTCCTGGCCTTCGAACAGGTATTTAAAAACAGCCTGACCACCCTTCCTATGGGTGGTGGTAAAGGGGGCAGCGATTTCGACCCCAAAGGAAAAAGCGAGATGGAAATCATGCGTTTCTGCCAGAGCTTCATGACCGAACTTTCGCGCCACATTGGACCCAACACCGACGTACCGGCCGGTGATATTGGTGTAGGTGGTCGCGAGATTGGATACATGTTTGGACAATACAAACGTCTGCGCAACGAGTTTACAGGCGTGCTTACCGGTAAAGGCATTGAATGGGGAGGCTCACTCATTCGTCCCGAAGCCACAGGTTATGGAGCTGTTTTCTTTGCCCAGGAAATGCTGAAAACGCGAGGCATGGATTTCAAAGGTAAGATTGTGGCCATATCAGGATCAGGCAATGTAGCCCAGTATGCCTGCGAGAAAGCCACTCAATTCGGAGCCAAAGTAGTAACCCTGAGCGACTCCAATGGCACTATTTACGACCCCAATGGCATTGATGCCGAAAAACTGGCCTGGGTAATGCACCTCAAAAACGTGAAACGCGGTCGCATAAGCGAATATGTGAAAAAATGGGGAGGAGAATATTTCGAAGGCCAACGCCCCTGGTTTGTGAAATGCGATATTGCACTGCCCTGTGCTACCCAAAACGAAGTAAACGGTGATGAAGCCCGCACGCTGGTGAAAAATGGTTGCATCTGCGTGGCTGAGGGAGCAAACATGCCTTCTACCCCCGAAGCCATTGAAGTTTATCTCGAAAACAAAATTCTCTATGGCCCCGGCAAAGCAGCCAATGCCGGAGGTGTTGCCACCTCAGGCCTGGAAATGACCCAAAACTCCATTCGCCTAAGCTGGTCGCGCGAAAGGGTGGAAGAAGAACTCCACAACATCATGATCAACATTCACAAAACTTGCGAAAAATATGGCACCGAACCCGATGGATTTATCAATTATGTAAAAGGAGCCAATATCGGCGGTTTTGTGAAAGTGGCCGACGCCATGCTGGCTCAGGGTGTTGTATAGCCAGGATAGTTTCGCTGATTTTTCTGTTTAATTCTGTGATAAAATCCGGGTGGGCGCTGCTTGCCCGGGTTTTTTGTGTCATTTAATAAATTTTTCCGAAGAAATTTTTTAAGACTTGGATATCGAATTTAATTTTCTTTATATTTGTTTGGTTTTAACCCAAAAATCTCAAAACAATGTACACAACAGCTATTCAGTTCTTTACAAAATTCCGGACTATGCTTCCGGATGGGGTGTTTACCCCCCCCCCCGCATAACAACCTCATTATCAAAATCTTACAAAGGAGGTTGTTTTTAGCTTTTCTGTTCATCCTAAGCTTAGGAATTCTTCCGCTCCAAGGGCAAACTTCTTCAACACTCTACAATGCGGTTTATTACTATGTAGGCAATCCCCCGGATGTTTTTATGAATGAATCCAACTTACAAATCATCAACCGGCTGAAAGAGTTGAACTGCAACGCTGTCTTTCTTTTTTGGAAAGTATCCCAGGCTAATGCTAACTTTGCCAATCTTGGCCTCTACGAATATCCCTCCAATGCCGTGTTTCAGGGATATTCCGGACAATTTTGCTATCGCGACAAATTAACAGATTTCATTGATTTAGCCAGCCGGCAGACGGTGCCTATCAAGGTTTTTGCCCTGCAGATAGAAACCGATCGCTTCCTTGAACCCGGCTGGACAACAGCACAAACTATTCTTGACAAAATAAGCTATTATCAGCAGAATGTCCAGACATTATTTCCAGGGAAAAAAGCATTGCTAAACGGGATTGTTACCAATGTAGAACCCTGGGATATAAATTCCTCAAATCCGCTTTACGTAAACGGATCCCCTTATTACTGGAAAAATTCTTTTTGCAGCGCAGGCAACAGAGTCAACAACAACCTCATCATGAATCGTTACCTGGAATTCGCCGGATTTATCAAAAATATTCTATTGACCAATGGATTCTTATCATTCAATCCCCCTTACCCAATTGATAATAAAGTACTCGGCACTACCCATTGGTACATGCATTATTATTCGCAGAAGTATTCTGCGGATTTTCCGGCCGGTAATTTTAGTCAGCTGGTAAGCTCCGGCCGTTTCGATTATATTATCCCGCAGACGTATTGCAGCCAAAGTGACCTGACCTGCCAGAACGCTGCCTGCATAAATCCGGAACTTACCTCGTTCTGTGAGGGTAATTACTCGGATGATTCGGAAGCACCTGAAGGAGACATCCCTTACGACGAAAGTACGGGGAAATGTCTGGGATGGTTCGAGAAACACATGCTTGGCAATGAAATGTATTCCGGTTTTTCTGCTTATACCCTCCCCATAGATGCTGCCCCCTTGCTTTTCGGACACTCGGCCTGGATGGCTTCAACCCGGGCTGCACTGAAAGAATTTCGCGACAACGTCAGATATCTCTCCAGGGTATGTTATAGCAAAGACAATTACAGGGGTTCGGTTATATTTAATTACGCTCAGGCCTTTGAACTACCGGCCGGTATACCCCAGGCCGGAGTTCCCATATGCAACAATGTACCGCCTGACGAAGGAGGCTTGTCGGAAAATGAACGTATAATTTCCGTTCATCCTAACCCCGCCACAACCACCCTTTACCTGGAGGGTTGCCAATCCACCGACCAGATAAGCCTGAAAAATCTTTTGTCGGGCTATAC
>Ga0067045_1002600_pt1 | contig 97288 bp, 83 predicted proteins | sample TerdegcTABiofilm_FD_59184 | JGI IMG/M metagenome (GOLD analysis project Ga0067045, IMG submission 59184) | Combined Assembly of (Gp0054472, Gp0054536) Wastewater bioreactor microbial communities from Singapore -Terephthalate degrading...
GGGGATATTTTGAGGTCTTTTAAATCAAGAAATGGTAGTGAGGATTTACAGTAAAACAAGCAACCGGTCAAAAATACAAGCACTGCGGGGATGAAAAATGAGTACCATGACTCAAAAAATCTGCCAAACAGATTAATCAACCAAGCATATAGAACCAACCCCAAACCAAAACCAACCAATATTCTCTCCTTACGTTCTAGAGAGAATGCATGCGTTGCGGTTAACCACCCACCTGTTGCCCAAAGCAGCGCAGCAACTAACCAGGGGAGGAATCCCCAATAATTCATCTCCCGAAACCAGTACAATCTACCTCCATATCAGCATGAATTGATTAATCATACCATTAGGTCAAATTGAACCCTCAATATACAATAATTCCTGATTAATCTCGTATATAATCCACCTATAATCTTACAAGTTTGCTAATTTAAGTCTATATGCCAAGAGATCTCGCCTTTCAGGAATATCAAAATCAGCGTCAAGAACATTATGACCAACTAGCAGACATTTTGGAAACCTGGAAAGGCTGGGGTGGGTATTATCGGAAGCGCGTTCAACAAATTTATCAATTCCTTATCCCACCCGGGTCACGTGTATTAGAAATTGGAAGCGGTCAGGGTAATTTGCTCGCTGCAGTCAAACCATCCTACGGGCTGGGTATTGATTTATCCCCAAAAATGGTGTCAGCAGCAACCAGGTTACACCCCAATTTGCATTTTAGGCAAGGAGATATCCATCATCTCAAAATAAATTTGAAATTCGATTTCATTATCCTCTCTGACCTCATCAACGATTTATGGGATGTGGAATTAGCTTTGAAAAATCTTGTGAAACTCTGCTACCCTTCCACAAGGTTAGTCATCAATTATTTCAACCACCTATGGGAATGGCCGTTGAGCATCGCCAAAGGATTAAATTTGGCAACCCCTACCATGGAACAGAACTGGCTTTCTGCAGAGGATACCAGTAACCTGCTGCGCTTAGCTGACTTTGAAGTCATCCGTTCCTGGGAAGAGGTGCTATGCCCTTTACCCATACCGCTGCTGGCTCCATTGTGCAACCGATTTCTGGTAAAGCTATTCCCTTTTCGCGCATTTGCGATGACGCGTTTCACACTGGCAAGACCGGACCCGGTTCTTTTCAGGCACAATCGTAAATATGCTGTTTCTATTGTCATTCCAGCACGCAACGAGGCGGGGAATATTGCTGCTATCTTTAAGCGCACACCCCAGATGGGAAGTCATACTGAAATCATCTTTGTCGAAGGACACTCAAAAGATAACACGCGCGCTGAAATCGAGAAGCAAATTAAAAAAAATCCGCAACGCAAAGCGATTTTGTTAAATCAGAAAGGTACGGGGAAAGGCGATGCGGTACGTATGGGTTTTGCCAAATCCAACGGAGAAGTGCTGATGATCCTAGATGCTGACCTTACAGTTCCACCTGAGGATTTACCTCGTTTTTATCATGCGCTGGTGAATGGCAAAGGCGAATTCATCAATGGTGTACGGCTGGTATATCCAATGGAAAAGCGTGCTATGCGCTTTCTGAATTTGATCGGCAACAAATTATTCAGCACAATTTTTTCTTACCTGCTAGGCCAGCCGATAAAAGATACCTTATGTGGTACGAAGGTACTATGGAAATCTGATTATAAAAAAATTTCAGCGAATCGCGCTTATTTTGGTGATTTTGATCCATTTGGAGACTATGACTTAATTTTCGGTGCAGCAAAACTTAACCTAAAAATTATCGATATGCCCATTCGCTACCGAGAGCGCACTTATGGGACTACCAATATCGAACGCTGGAAACACGGCTGGCTGCTGCTGCGCATGGTGGTGTTTGCTGCACGACGATTAAAATTCATGTAGAGATTTGTATTCTTACCGTCATAAATCATAAATGAAACAGCTGCTGCAAAAATTATGCATATTTCTATTACCCTTTTTGCTCATTTATCCAATCCTTGAATTCCGGCTTAGCCAATTACCCAGTTCATATTCCCAGAAAAAAAGAGATATCGAATCACAATTAGCAGAAATTGAAATATTAATAACCGGGTCATCACACGGTAATGCGATTAACCCAATCTACTTCGATCAAGAAGGGTTTAACCTGAACAATGATGCCCAGGATCTTTATTATGATGTAAGATTGGCTGAAAAATATTTGGATAAGTTGCCAAAACTCAAAATGGTTATCATGCCTATTTCCTATTATTCATTGGAATATCGAATAGGTAATTCTCTCTCTGCGTGGAGGCAACCTTTTTATGCCCTTATTTGGGGAATACCTCCTCAATATCTTTCGGAATTCAATATCAGATATTTCAGCTTCACAGCGGCTTACGGGTGGAGCAAAGTACTTAATTTCATTGTCACTGATGATATCAGTGTGATCGTGATTGACCAACCCAAGAAGATAAATCAATATGGATGGGGAGACTATGGGAATCGCATAATTCAAGAAAATGAGGTGACTGAGCGAACCGGTTGGCAAAGTGTAGAAATTAATGAAACATACATGCGAAATGATCTTATTCAAACCAATATTGAATTATTAAGTAATTTTATTAATAAGTGTAAATTAAAAAATATACATATAGTCTTTTTGACTACCCCTGTTCACCATTATTATTATGAACACATTGATCCAACCAAGTATGAAATATTCCAAGATTCAATCACTCACCTGATTAATAAATTTCAAGTATTCCATTTCGATTACTTAAAAGATTCTAGATTCACAAATGCGGATTTTTATAACATTGACCACTTAAATTCCATAGGAGTAGAAAAATTTACTCAAATTATTAAGGATGAATTTGTAAACCCCATATTAAATTGAACTACAGCCAGAGAATCAATTGAATAAATATTTCACCAATTTTATTAAAATAAATACGGACAAAAATTTATAAAACATACAAAATAATGTTTACATTGGGAATAAAACAATATAAAAAGTATTTCGGTTGGATTGCATTCACTGTACTAATATTTGTTTTAACCAATGCATTTTCTTCACTTGATTTGATTTACAGATATCGGCTGGCTGCCCTTGACATGTTACTAACATTTGGGTTCATTCTGTTTGTGGCATTACTTGAAGCCCTTGTTGTAGCGGGACTGCTAGTTATGATTGAACGAATTATCCAAAAAATATTTCTATTCAATCCTGCGAAAATTTTCAACTATATCCTCTTATTCCTTTTCAGCCTGAGCTGGATCAACTTATTCCTTACCATTTTCAAGAAACCTCTTTTCTGATTATCATGATGAAAAATCCCAACCCTACCTCCGTGAATATAAGACTCATCAGTCTTTCAGCTTTTATCGGTGCTGTCTTCGCATCCAGCATATATTTTCTATTCATTCAATTACCTGAAGTGCTCAGCAAAGTCCGACTGTGCATAGCCGCAGGTTTATGGATACTATTTACGTTACTGATTTATTGGATACTTTCTAAAGATGCACTCAAAATTTCCAGCGTTCCCACAAGTTTAATCATTGTTTCCATCCTAATCAGCTTTTTAGTTGGTTTAACTATCCTATCGCTACTCATAAATGTTGAGGAATTACCCTACAATCTGTTACTTCTTCCCAAGCATGAGTTGCAAATAATCAGTGAGTGTAATGACTCTGAAATCCATCTTACTGAGCTGAAATACTTTCATAATGGTATTTCATTGGTCAGTTATGCATCATTCTTGCAACAAGGAAATTGGGAACGTACGCAAGATTCTTTAAAAACAAATGGGTGTGAAAATATCAGTTTGCAATACAACGGCTGGCTTGTGGAACAACCGGAACTGGTCTTTAAAACAACACCTGATAGCGGTCGGGTGAGAATATCCTGGGATGATGAAATTACCTATATGAATTTATTTTCAAAAATACCAGGGGAAATACACGCCACAAAGAATTTCGGTGTTGATTTACCCAATAAATATACTGTCTTTTGGATTTACTTACTAGCATTGACATGGCTAATCTACCCGGTAAGCCAACATGCCATCAGAATACTATTTGCTCGTAATCCCAATTTTAATTTTGACCTCTGGTTTGAAGAAACTGGTATTCATTTTCAAAAAATTAGTCAAAGCATACTGATCATTTCACTGGTCCTATCACTTATACTCTTCATCACTCCCCTGTTCACAGCAGATCGAAACAACTCCTTCAGCATGCCATCCGGAGATATCAAAAAGCAACCAAACATCATTCTGATCATCGTGGACGCACTCACCGCGGAAGACATGTCCTTATATGGCTATTATCTGAACACCACACCAAACCTGGATATGCTCACACAGGATTGGACGATTTATACAAACGCTAACACTGCATCGACATGCTCGATAGGGGCATATCCCTCCATAATCACAGGTCGTTATCCTTATTATTCCTACCCGTTTTCCCATTATGGTAAGCAAATCAGCGATTCATCTGATTGGGTCAACATCATCGAAATTCTATCTGCGTATGGATACCAAACGTGGTTTTGGGGATATGTTACACCAGGGACATATCACACAGGTCATGGCATAACCAGATCTATCTTTTTCCCCTGGAATACCATTTTATATAAATCCTGGTTCCAATATGCGGGTGTACGCAATGAGAAATTTCCCTATGTCCCCATCTCATTACAATCAAGTGGGGCATTGAAAAAATATTTAGAAGATTTTGATAGCATAGAAGTTCTCATTGATTTGATTAACCACAATAAATTAGAAGAACCATTTTTCTTCTACCTACACTATAGCGGTGTACATGGTCTGCCTTATTATGCAGGCGAATTCCTAGGAAAGTTCTTGCCACTTGAAGAAGGGATGGTAGGTTTTGAAGAACAATCTAAAGTTTCAGGAGGTTACATCCCAGAACAGCAACCACTCGTGGATAAACTAAGACTCCGGTATGACGAATCCATCCTATTTCAGGACAAGAACTTGGGTGAATTAATTCGAACTCTAAAGGATTCCCACTTATATAATTCGTCTTTAATCATCATCACGGCTGACCACGGACAATCATTCAATAACGGGTTTAGCACCCACTGCACACCATTAATCTCCTATGCAGAGACTCATGTACCCCTGCTCATTAAATTTCCGTATCAAAACCAAGGTCAAAGAAACCATGCTCTGATTTCCACAATCGATATTACACCTACCATATTGGATACTGCCAGCATCCCCTATCAGCAAAGCTGGTTTGATGGATTATCCTTGCTAAACTTAGCAAATCAACAAGACGACTACATTTTTTCGAGGAGTCAATTCCTGGAGATCAGTTCCGATGATTTTGGGTATGCCATCCTAGATCAACAATATATAAACTGGTCAGGTTAAAGGATGACTATCGACTCCATAAATACCTTGCAGACCCAAGAGAACAAGAGAATCTATTGGAGAGCAATGAAATTGACCAACAGCTTCTTGATGAGTTAAAGTCTTATCTTGAAAAATTTATTGAGCAAGCAAGTGGTGAAGGTTAATTTCTCATACATGCGATAAAAGAGAATTAAGAATCTGCTGATGGGCAAAATCAAATGAAACAATATTTTTTTACTACATCCATTATTATCATTCTGGGAGTCATCCTGACCCTGCAGGTTGTTTCTCCAATTACACCGCTCGTACTGGGCGGTAAATCATTTGAAGGTCGAAGCGAATTCATGAGATATCTCATATTCTTAACAACCCTGATGGTTATTGGTATTGTCCTTACATTAACTTACTTAATCATAAAAAAACTTACCTCATCTAATAGAAAAATCAACATCTTATTAAATACGTTTGCTCAAAGATGCAAATCTCTTTTCACTACACTGAATCAAAGCGTTTATATTAAAAGGGCACTAATAGTAGTTATGGTGATTTCTGCATTGGTCCTTCTATTTATCCAGGTAAAAATTATCATCTTTCCCTATCCCATGGAATTTCGTGAGGGATCATTTCAGTTGACTTCCTTCGCGCTATTAAACCACATCAATCCATTTACAATTGAAAATAATCCAATTTATGTGAATCCCTTTGGTATTGGTTATAATCTTATCATCTTACCAATCATCACCGCACTTGGCAACACATTACCAATCCATCGCGCGCTTAATGCGGTATTTATCCTGGGGGCATTAATCCTGCTGATAAAAGTCATGCGTTTACAAAATATCAGCTGGCCTAGCATATTTCTTGCCGGATTATTCACCTGGATGGGTTTACTTTTTCACGCTACACCCACAACCCGACCGGACACATTGGGTGAATTACTATTTTTTATATCGTTATTTCTCCCCTTGCTGAGGAAATTTTCTTATGGCTCACTTTTAATCAGTGCAATCGTGGGAATTTATTGTTTCCTTACCAAAATATATTTTTTCATTTGTGTACCCATCATGGGGCTATATCTATTCCTATTTATTTCAAAACAGAAAGCAATCTGGTACGGAATTGGGTCAATCCTTGGGCTTATCCTTACTGTTCTCATTCACAATTATTACCTGGAAACTTATTTCCTTAATACCATCTACCCCCTTTTCACAGGCAGGTTGACCAACGATTTTGGGCATTTAATCCAGCAAACCATTAAATTCATTCGTGATTATTGGGGAATATTGCTCATCTGTTTAATTACTATCAATGAAAAATTACTACTTACCAGTAAACACAAGTTCGGGATAAGAATTGATTTTAAGTCATGGGGTGAGCCATTATTGAATCAAAAGATGGATCTGATCATTTTTTCTCTGTTGATCTGTTCTCTTGCTGTTTTTTTGAGATTTGGCTGGCACATCGGCACCACCCAGACCTATTTCTACCACCTGATCACCCCGTTCATGGTGATGGTAGTGCACCGATGGATTGACCAATCAGGCATATATCGCAGCTTGTTTTTAATCTTATCCCTGATCACTTTAACCACACAAGCTTTAGAAAATTTAACCACGGATTTCAAATCCTTTAATGATCCTGATTGGAAAAAACTAGAACAATATGTACAAAATTTTGAAAAGATTTTAAATTCACCGGTAGAAATGTCCTTGATGATGGCACAGGGTAAAACTGTGGAGTATTCAGGTAACACTTTATACTATTTTCTCTTCCCTTCCCAAACCTCCTATTTCTGGCCTGATCCGCAGCAATTAATTCAGGTTGGGGATAATTATGTTGCCCGTGTAGCACAAAAGATTGCTAAAGGTGAATATGATTTGGTTGTGAATATTGTCAATGAAAACTATGGTTTTTTTGTAGGCAAGCTTGACCCGAATGTCTCCAATGAGGTATTTCTTGCAGAACATTATCATCCCATTGATAACTTAACCATCTCCATGCCGCATACCAATCAAGAATGGCATCTACAACTGCTGGCACCTAACTAATTTTTTCCAGAACAATCAGCGCAAACATCCCCCATCGTTCCTGGTGATTAAAAAACCTCTCTTCTAGCCAGCGCCAGAATGAAAAAGTAAATCCGGGCATCAACGCACGCAAAGAGACTCCCCCGCTGAGCAAATAACTGAAGGGCATCATGATTTTTATCTTGATAATTTTTAGATCTTCGAATTCCCTTTCAAATCTCTCCCGGTCGCGATGAAAAATAATCCAGGGCAATGCCTGATTAGCTCCTGAAAGTGGTCCGCCCGATGGGACCTCCCATTCCTCTGCATTTAGCTGTAAGGGTTCGTGATGAAATCGTGGGTAGACCCAACGTGACCAGCGAGTCACCCAGGGCTCTATCATGACGATTTTTCCTCCTGGCTGAAGCACACGCACTGATTCCTGCAAAAATTCGTGAGGTTTGGATATATGGTGAAAAACATCCGTCATCACAATAGCTGCCAGCTGATGAGCAGGAAATGGTAAGTGTATTCCATCTAAAACAACATGGACATCCTGTTCATAAAATATTTCTGACTTGATTAAGCCAGGAATAATTTCCTGCATAAAACCAGCGCCAGAACCCAATTCAAGTTTATTTCCAGTTAATCCGATAATTTCCTGGGCAATAGTTGCATACCATTCCTGATAGATCTTTTTTAAAAATTTCTTTCTCTTAATAAGCTGTTTGCGCAATTGAGTGGTTCGCGGATCATCCAGACCAAGACCACGCATCTGCGGATGGGTGAGCAATTTTCTAATCATGATTTTTTTGGATTGCAATTATTTCTCACAGTGGACTACCTGATAAATTGAAAACCCTTTTATTCCTAACAGGTTGATGTTTGTACTCTGTACTTGATTAAAAATTTTTCGGGCTGCGTTGATAATGATATCCTGGTCTGAAAAGTGGAATAAATTAATGCGTGTTCCCAATAAAGCAAACATGAAGGTCATAAATGCGTTCTCGATAGGTACACCATATATCAGCTGACCGCCAGGTTTCAGCACACGGTGAATTTCACGAAACGCATTATATTGATTCTTAGGATAAAGGTGTTCCAGGACACTGATTACCAATACGGTATCAAACAAATTCGCACTGAATGGTAGACTCAGTAAATCTCCTGAAGATAAATAAAGGTTTATTCCTTTTTCCTGAAATATCTGTTTAATTCTGCTAATATTTCCTGTATTATTTTTTTCTATCCCCACGATTCTTTTATACATCTGATTTAAATTGGGGAAAGTTAATCCTGATCCAAAACCTACCTCCAGAATGGAATTTCCACCACGACATTGCGCAAGACATCTCAACAACCGTTCGCGGTACAAAGTCTTTACTATAGGAAAATAGTAGAACTTTAATGGGTCATGCTTATCAATGGAAATGTATTCACGATAAGGATAAAGAATCAATTTTGGTTTTTTTGGCTTCATCAATTATTTACTTCCAATTATATGAATATGTTCCTTTAACTCTATTCCCAGATGGATGGAGCAAATTTTTTAAAATAGATTCTTGGTTGATCACCAGTTATTGCAACCAGCAGGGTATCATTTCCCTGATTGGCCTCTCTTTGCACAACAATTACCTCCGCACCATTCGGGAAATATTCCGGCGGTTTGTTCATAGCCAACAAGATATCCTGTCTCCCCTTCCCAATAAGTAGAAAGATCAAGCGAGGAAATGGCATTGCCCGGTAAATCCCTGCAACACGCGACGGCTCACCTTCAGATGCCTGATAAAAACGGGGGTAAAAAGCCATGCCTTTATGGACAAGGATACTTTCATCACATAATAATTTTAAATATTCAGATTTGACCTGCGGTAATGCATCCCAGGTGGGCAATGATAACAATTCTTCTTCAAGTGTTTCACGGTCCTGATTTTCATAACGTAATGGGATGGCATGCATCACCCCAGGAACTAGTAAACCCAGGAATAAGAATAGCAGCATCCAAAGTACGAAAGATTTATTCTTGAGATAATTAATTGGTGTAACATTGCGCTCCTCATCATGAGCCACCAAACTGCTTACAGAGGATTCAATTTTTTTCATCCCAAAGAAGTGCAAAAGCCATGTAATGATTTGGACCAGGCCGATTGAAAAATATAATAACAAGACCCACTGTACGGGAAGGATAAATCGCCATCCTGAGATACGCGAGAAAGCACTGCTGAAATTAAAACCAATTTGAATGATTAAAGGTATCAAGCCAATTAGCTTATAGCGATGAATGGCGAGTGCAATTCCAATTGCAGTGAAGAGCAGATAGGTGAGCACAACAATGCACTGGCCAATCGTTAATGACTTATCCTGCCTGATCCAGAATAAATTTTCAGGATGGAAAAGGTCACTTAATCCATTAACTCCAACTCCACGAATAGGAAGCACAAATATATTCAACCATTCATTGTGCAGGAAATTATTGCTAACAAAACCTAAAAACTTAAATGGGTTTTGGATAATATATTGAAAAGCACCCCCAAATAAATCAGCTTCTTCTTCACCAGCAGAAAACTCGCTCAATCCCTTCCCTTCAATCTGGAAGCGTTGAATCACTGCTTGAGTATAAGTAGGATCTTCAAAGGCGAATTGACCACTGATGATCAGGTTACGAACCAACCAGGGTGTGATTACTACAATTAACCCTAAGGTACACAAAATTATGGCTTGTAGGCAATGTTTCCATCTTTTCCATAAAATCAACAGGATTATTAATATGATAAAAGGATAAAGCAAGAGAGATTGTGAGCGCAAAAATACCGCAACACCCAAAATTCCACCTATCACCAAGGGCATCTGCCTACGATGTACGGGTTGTGCTGCCCAGCACATCAAGCACAAGATAAGGATTGAAATGATCAGCATTGGGGGGAGTTCCGTCATTAACAATTTTGAATTGGAGGTGGTGATGAGAGAAGCCACGCGCAATGTATTATATTCAACCAATATGGAGAATGCGGCAAGCAGCATACCACTGTAACGCCCTGAGAGGTATCTGCCAATCAGATATAACACCACAGGAATGCATGCAAGGAAAAGAGTTTGTAAACGAATAAGATGCTCATATCCAGGTCCACCCAAGGCATGTAAACCTGCCAAAAACAATACAAACAACGGACGCCTAACAATGCGCCCTAAATACCCTACCTCACCCAGCAAGACTCCCTGCGCATCCGAATCATAGATACGGGCATCAGAATAGGGATAGACCTCGTTATTGGGAGGCCTGACTTTAGGGGTGAAATAGGTATTGGGGATAGGCTGGCTCATCCATAGGTTATAAGCAACCAGCCAAACCACCACAACGATAAAAACATCTAACCATTTTTCTCCCCTTTTTATTAAATGCGGCTGTGACCCACCTCTATTGAATATCAGCGGGAGCATCATTAAAAACACAACCGACCAGCAAGCCACATACAGTTGTCCTTCCAGCAAGGGAACCGGTAATTGATTATCCCAGTATGAGGGGTCCTGAGTGATACCCAATCTGGTGGTGACAATTACTACCCAGATTATGAGCAATATTCCAAGTGTGATCATAACAGAATGAAGGGTAGCACGCTGCAATTTACCGGTGAATTTCTTATTAGGAAGAACCACCTTGTTCAAAAAAATCGGACTAGCCAGACCGAAAATTAAACCCCAGGTCGAAACAGGTAATAAGCGTTCATAATAAGCAAGATACTGACCGCTTTTATAGAGTGGGAAAAAAATAATAAAAGAAATACAGATAAAAATAATCAGTAGTGACAGAATGTTGAAAAACAACACCCACCCTGGTACTTTAATGCTTGCTTCAAGCCATTTTAACCACTTCGATGAATGATCCGCTCTTAATCCTAAAATGAAAAACAGAATCGTTGGAATTGACAATAATCCTGCCAATAACAAACGGAATAATGAATAACCAAATAACGAGATCCCCTTTCCCTCTGAAGGGATGGTGAATAACCAGATCAGACAGCTGAAACCGAAAACCGCGAGGGAAAGCAGATAAATACGACTGGTCTTGGCTAAACGAGACCTAGCGGATTGAATCTCAGCCATTCAATTATTGGCAACCTCTCACATCGAATAAATACCTCTCCACACCCATGTCATCCTTAATATGTGCGAGTGTTTGCACGCAACCATCTTGCAACCTGGTTATAGTAATTTGAGGTAGCGATTGGTAATAAGAACGACTCATATACAAATAACCAAAACCACCTTTCAATAAATTTTCGGGAGTTGGATTGTTGTAAACCAGTTCCCAATCAGGCTTTTTGGTGAACCAGTCAATGGCTGCATTAGTAGGTTTGCCGAATAGTACTGCTGAACGAATTGGTTCAGGATCAAACACCATAAAATTCGGGTCCAGTTTGTTCCAAAACTGCTTCATAATGCGCGCATCCACATTTTCCAGATAGGTGGTCAGGATGGGCTGCTGTAAGGCTAAAAGCTGCAAACCGATGATAATGATGCCACCAAACAGGGTAATAGCGAGCAAGGCAGCAGTTATCATTTTGGTCCTCTCCCCTTTTTTTGGCAACCACAAAAAGAGAAACGGCACTGCCAGCATGCGCACCACGAGCAGGAAATGGTTTTGAGCACGGGTTAGTGAACCAATGCTGCTGGCTTTGAGACTGATTTGCACAAAAGCCAACAGCAGGCTGACCAGGATAATGCCCGCCAAGATGCCTTCCATCCAGCGCTTTGCACGCAGGGCTTTACTGCCCCAAATCAATAACGGCCATACCAGCAGGAGCATTGGTCCAACCTCCACGAGAAAAACGAATAATTGGATAGGATTGAACAAGGAAAGTACTCCCAGGTGGGCATCTACGAATGCGGGAGGAAACATCAAAGTCAGTGAAAGATCATGAAAAGATCCTTCCACTGCTGCTACCTGAGTTGTCCTGGTTAGCCAAGATTGAAAAACACCAGAAATAACACCTCCCTGGAACAGGGTGAGAATGAATGAAATTACACAGGCAATGGACAGGTAAATCAACTGCCTGGGTATATGAATTTTTCTGGTCTTCAACCAATAGACCAAGAGCGCCAATGCAAAACCGGCTAAGAAAAGCACGTATGTGACTTCATTGGAGAGCTCCAGTGCAGCAAGCAGAATGGCATAAAGGAAAATCGGTTTCCAATCTCTCCAGCGGTTGAAGGTCAATAACAACAGAACAAGGAAAACCAATGAGTAATTGGTGATATAACCCAAGCCGATTCCTGTGGCGCTGTTAAACCCGTTGGCGAAAGCAAAGGGGATCAGATATGGACCTGTTCCGCGAGCAGCCCAACCACTGGTTAGCGCCGAAATCAAACTCTCACCACTACTCAACCCGCTACCCATGCGCTGGATGTTGCCATCAATGATTTTCAGAAAACCCTGCGGGAAGAAAAGCAATAACCAACGCGTACCTGCCGAAAAAAGGTAAAACAAGCCAGCGCCCAAGCCAGCCCATCTACTGCGGGTGATTCGAAACACCCATAACCCAAGTAGGAACATGGAAAGGGTGAGCAGTAATGCTTGCTGCAAATCCAAGGCAGACCAAGGGAATAGGTCACCTAGGCGCATTAATTGAGCGGATAGCAAAAATGGAAAGTAGTGATAGTTGTAAATCACATGTGGATCGAGGGCGAAATGCGGGGGAATATCACCTGCGGCCATCTGCGAGATAAGAGGGAGAATGGGGTATTCATCCAGAATCCCCATGCCAAGACCCATTGCCCAGAAGAGCATTATACAAACCAAAAAAAGTAACCAAAACCAGTAATTGAACCTGATCCGGAATAAGGACCAAATATCATACCGTGAATGAATGACCGCCAAGGTCAAAGATAAAACAAGCAAGATTAATGCAGCCACCCAGCTACCAGCCGGTAAGGGAATAACCCGCCCAGTGAAATTTGCCAACCAGGTCTGGGTAATTACACCGACCGCCAATCCAACCAGGAGTTCCTCTTTGGGGTTAAGGCGAAATAATGAGCGTACCAGCAAATAGCCACTTACCGCGCAGGCAGCAAACCATAAGAGCAAGGGTATAAAACTAATCAGGTAGTTAAGGAATAGGCTCATAGAAAAATCTCTTTTCAGTCAATTTAATCAGCGGGTTTAATCTTTTCCAGACTAATTCAATTTCCCTAAGCAAGGTTGCCGCAATTATAGTGCTATCTATGATATCTTTCAAAATAATACATATCTCCTCAATTTGTAATAGAAGAAAGAGAAAAATTACTACCCACCAATTAGTACCCATGTTTATTAATCATATCTGGTGATTAAATAACACAAGGTGGCAAATGCCACCTTGTGTTTTCTATTGACTGCTATTTATTTATACTTTGCGTAAGTTAGCATCACCGCTCTTATCCACATCATTCCCATAGTAATAGGTATTGGATAGGACCACCGTGAATGGTAGAACCGTGGCATCAATGCCATTGCCGTAGTTGCCAATAATGTAGCTGTTATAGATGTAGACATGATGTCCAATGGTACTCAGATTGACCCCATCTCCATTCGTGACAGAACCATTGCTGTAACTTTTCACACCGCTCAGATAGATGGTATTGTTACCAACCGCGGAAACACCATGGTCATCGTTATAGCGCAAATTCGCATTGACAACCGAAATCGTACCAATTCCTGAGCTTGCATCCAGGTGCAACCCCTCACCAAGGTTGGAGATGGCTGTGATACTAGACAGACTAATGGACCCCCTTGTAATGGCACGCAAGCCAGACCCACCGAACATCTGCCCATTGAACGAGAACACATTGCTTCCTAGAGAGTTCAGGATGCTAATCCCACCGCTGGCACCTACAAAGTTATTACTGACATACACTCCATCCGCACCGTTGTACCACGCTTCAACTTTATTGAGGGTGATACTGCCTTTTGCCTCTACATGGATACCATCGAACCAGTTATAAGAAACATAGATTTTACTTAGCGAAACAGTCTTGGGTGATAGCGAGAAGAATGCACTATCCAACCAGAATCCATAACCACCATTCCCGCTGGCACGCACATCCAAGAAGGTAATGTCGCCTCTGGTCTGAACCAGCACACCATCATTCAGGTTGTACAGGAAATTACTATTGGTTACCGAAACACCCGCAGATGTGGTGGAGGTGGTGTTATCCAAGATGACACCATAGTTATTGTTGCCTTTTGCCCAAAGACCATTGGTGGTTATTGCGCCACGGGTAATTACTACCAAACCAGTATCATCGTTATACTCAAAAGCAGACCATCCCGTGGTGGCTGAGATTCCAACAGAAACACCCAGAGTGCCCTGCAGATTATCCAAATAGGCTCCCAGACCTGCATTGTAGGAGGCTTTTAGACCTATTGTGGTAATACTGCCTTTAGTGAGCACATAGAGACCGGTATCATTGTTGCCATCGAAGGTATCGGTTGAGCGCTGTGAAATACTGACATTCCCCGAGCCCGCGCCCAGCTGGAAGTTATCGAGATATGCCCCATACCAGGGTGTCATGGGTGTCTGATTGACATTTCCGGGATCGTTCAAAGCCAAATCATAGTTACCAATACCCGTTCCGCTAAAGCTTTTCGCCATAATGTAATAGGTTCCCGTCGCAGGCAGGTTGGTGTTAATAAACGCCCCAAACCATCCTGCATCCCAATCCAAGAGGTTCCAACTGCTATCATACAAGAGGACATAGGACTCAAAATCGGAGCTGTTCATCACGATGGAAACCGGGTCACCTGCATTGCCACTGAACTCCCAAATGTCATAGGACTTATAGATACGTTCATAGACCGTCTCGCCTGCAAGGGCAATTGTGCTCCAGAACATGGAGTTGTTATTTGCAGAGACACCTACCAAGGAAATCGTACCCTTGGTATTAATCTGCAAGCCATCGCCTTGATTCTCACTGAAATTGCCGTAACCGATGCTGACTACCTTGACGACTGGAGCATCCTTATTATCGAGGATTGCCCCTGGCCCACCACGGTTCCAGCGGGCAGTCAGGTTGTAGAGCACAATATTTCCAAAGGAATAAATCTCTAGGCCACTACCGTTATTGTTATCAAATGTGTTGGTCTGACCCAGGTAATTCAGTGATACCCCTGCTGAGGAACCGGTTTCGGCATTATAGAGACGGGCACCTGTCCAGCCATTAGAGTTGGCGGAAATATTGGTTAACGTAATACTGCCCTTGGTCGTGATATACAACCCGAAGGCATCATTACCATTAAAGGTATTGATGAAACCCGAGGTGGCTGAGATGACCACATTACCTGAACCGGTGCATGCACCGGGATTCAGGCAGTTATCCACCAAAACACCATAGGCCATATTGGGTTTGTTATCATTCGCATTGATGTTTGTGAGGGTTATGTTACCCTTACTAAACACCTCCAATCCATCAGACGCATTCCCATTAAATTGCACATTGCTGACTGTGATGCTGACGATGCCAGTAGCTGTGGTGTTATCCAGATTGGCGCCGCCACCGCTTCCATTGGAAGAGGCACTGCCACCCGACCAGATGATGTTACCCAGCGAATCTACATCCAGACCAATTGTGCCATTGTCATTAAAATATGCAGTAGTCAGAGTAATGGGATTTGCCACTAAAAGGTTCTGGATGACCGCGCCCTCCAGGCCGTTCTCATTGGCCCAAACCCGGTTGAGGCTCACAGCACTTTTTGTTTGGATGATCAGACCGGTGTTTGTATTTCCAATCATCTTTACCCCGTAATTTCTCAGGGTCGAATTCAAAGCGCTGATGGTCATGCTGGTTCCCAGTGTGTTATCCAGTTCCACCCCGTTATCGCCGTTGTAATTCGCCTGCACCCCAGTCAAGACGACGGTACCCCTGGTAAGAACCACTAACCCCGAGCCTGTATTGTTATCGAAGGTGCTGTTAGCCAACCCGACCGATTTCGATATTGTGTTGAAGGAATTATCAATATTTGCGCCATCTCCTCCATTTCCATTCACCTGACTCGTGGAAATGGATACCGTTCCCCTGCTTTCAATCTTAATACCCTCTGCCCCGTTATACTCAAACAAGTTCATCCAGTTGGGGATTACGGCTGCAATGCTGATATTCCCGATACCATTGCTCCCTTGGGCAGTGGTTAGATAAACACCATAATTAGTATTATTGGAAGCTTTTATGCTGGTCAGGCTGATATTGGACCTAGAATAGACCTGCAGTCCATCATTGCCATTACCATCGAACCCATTACCAATAGTAGTGCTGGTTAATGTCACGGTACCCGCCCCAATGCAGTTCAACCCATCAAAAAGGCAATTATCAATTATGCCGCCATTGGTATTGTTGTCATTCGCCAGAACGGTATTCAGGGTGACATTACCTTTGGAATAGATCTGCAACCCGCTATCATTGTCATTAAAGACGCTATTCGCCACAGAAACAAACACTGTGCTGGCGCCAGCACTGTTATCGGCGTACAATCCTGGACCAGTAGTGGTTAGACGCGCCTCCAGACTGTTGAGCGAAATTGTGCCACTGGTCTTCAGGTAAAATCCTGCATTTTCATTGCCTACTGCCATCACATCATTCATGCTGATAGTGCGCACACCGGTTGGATTGGTATAGACGCCAAAACCCCAAAAGGGATCAAGTGGGTTGGAGATATTTTGATGAAAGATGCTGTTGGTAATAGTTAAGGATAGAAACTCTAGGAAATCGGCACCATCTCCATTGTTGCGGCTAGCTGAAATGCCGTCCACTGTTACCGCACCGCCAGAAGAAACACTTAATCCTGCCACATTCGTCCCTGGAGTGCCATTATTATCGAATTCGCTACCCAACACCTTCACGGTCCATAAAGTTGAACCGGTGTTGGAAATCACCGCACCCTCAGCTGCATTCCCCCGGGCTGAGACATAGGTCAGGTTCACCGGACCGCTGTGAGGGGATATTTCCAAGCCCACACCTGCAGGGTTCGAAACCGTGACATCCGTGATATTCAGGGTTCCAATGTTATTCTGGAAGAGGATGCCCCCGGTTACAGTAAATCCGCTCAGGGTAAAGCCGAGGTTAGTGCCTTTAATCTCCAAATTTTCTGCGATCGTGGTTGTTCCAGAACCTTCACCAATCAAACCTGTGATGGATTTGAGCAAAGGATTAGCAGTTGCATCCAAACTGACCAGCCCCACCCCAGAGTAGGTGCCGGATTCCACATAAATGCGTCGATCGGTGGGTAGGATGGAATTTGTCACGATGTAATCGATGGCATCCTGAATTGGGTTAACTCCAAATGCGCTGACAAAACATGTACCTATTGGGTAACCAGAACAGTCACCACCAAACGGCAGAAAACGATAGGTAATGGTGCCCACCTTGAAGTATGGGTCTGGAGCCGGCAAAACCTGAGAGGTGTCTACTTCTGTTAGTGGCAATGGCTCACTAGTCATCTCAGATTCAACCACATCAGGTTCAGATGCGACTACCTCTTCAGCAAGCAGCTCGAGTTCCTCTACTTCAACGGTATCTGTCGGTAAGACTTGATCTGTGGGTTCATCAACTGACACCACTTCATCCAAAACCACTTCATTCAGGGCCACTTCATCCAGGACCACTTCTGGCACGGGCTCGGTTTGAGGGGGACTATCACCTTCCGCGTGCACTGGAGAGGTGAACAGCAGCAATGCAAGTAAGCCAGCAAACAGAGCTAATGCCAGGGTACTATACGATTTCTTGATTGTAGACATGGTTAATTAAACCTCCGTTTTAAATTGATTATTTGGGGAATCATATTTACTGGGAAACAAGGTGATTTTTTTCATCACCTTTCATATCTTTTTTCCATTTTATTTTTGCAATGTATCATATTATGAGGATTTGTCAAGTAAAGAAAATTGTACATTTTAAGTATGATTTAATAAAAAAAGAGATTGAATGCTAGAAGCCATTGGGCTCTCCGTCACTTATCACCTTTCCTCGTAACAGAGAGGGCAAAAAAATCACCCCTGGCAGACTGTTAATTACAAATGTCATACGGGTGAAAACTGCCACTGCCAGCGATGCCTGCATAGAAACCCCACCAAAGGTGGAATAGAGATAAGTGATGGACATCTCCTGAATACCCAACCCGCCAATAGAAAGGGGAATGAGGGTCGCCAGGTAGGAGAGGCTATACATGGATGCCACCACCCAGAAGGGTATATTTTCATTCACTGCACGCAGAAAAAACCATAACATGCCAAATAAACATGCCATATGTAGAAATGTGAAAAGATAGGAAAGAAGCAGCTGTTTTGGGTGCTTCAACCAGATGAGCAGATCCTCTAGAGTTTTTTTGATGAATTGAAGCATCTGATTCCATGCATTTTTCAACCATGAATCCTGACCTGCAATTCCAGCCAATGAAATTGGCAACAAGTTTATTGAAGCAACATTAGGGTGGGTTATCAGATAAATTCCACCAGGAAGCATAAGCGCCATTCCACTCAAACCCACCAGACGGTCAACAATCAAGGATGCCAGCACCAACGCTGAATCTACACCCCAGCGGGTCATGCCAATAAAACGCACCAGGTCACCACCGATGGATGTAGGTAAAAAATTGGTCGCAAACAAACCAGCATAAGTTAGTTTTAGGGTATCTAAGTACTTAATCTTCGAAGGGGAAATGCGCAGCAGTTCATACCAGCGGCCAGCCACCATGAGGCGAGACACAAACAGGATTCCTAGACCTCCCAGCACATATTCCAGAGAGGCATTTTTTAAAGTTTGAAAGAATTCCTGCCAACCCTGTTGGCTGATGACAAAAATGAACAACGTCAAAGCCACCAACGTGATCAGCCAGCGCCACCAGGGTATAGGCTTTTCTTTTAATACTTCACTCGGGATATCGTGGGGTGTTTTTTGTTTAGCCATGATTTATTTAATATTAGCCAGGTCACGACGAGCGAATATTTCGATCCCGCTCTGCCTCAGCCATGTGATGGGCATATAGTATTTCATCAAAGGAATAGTAACATGCTTCACCCAGGCGTTGTTCTCCTCGGGGAATTCCGTGGTGCTATCTTTGAAAATCACAAATTGCTTGTTTGCCACAATAAGTCCAAACCGTTGATTTTTTAGATCTTCATAAAATTGGGCGAGATAGCCTTCGTTATGAGAAATGCTTAATTCCATCAAGGTGAGCAATTCGTAATCAGGCACCAGAGGAACTTTTTCAATTTCCGCAAAGGTTAATAACTGCCGCTCTGAAATGAAAAGTACTTCCTGTTGACTCTTCGTCACTCGTTGAACGGTTTGATTCAAACGTGATAACTCTACATCCACCAGTTTTCGATCGAAGGTACCAAATGGTGTCCATGAGGCAAGCGACCATCCAAGTGGGATTAACGACAATAAAATTATGATACTCACATGAACAGGGTATTTTTGAACTAGCTGATGATTTTCTACAGCATGGCGCTTTAAAAGAAAATAGGTAGCGGTACACGAAAGTAAAACCATAAAAGCATCCAGATTATGCAGGTTGCTACCCCCCCCAATCTTGACGCTTACAGCAAGACCACCCAGGAAAAACACAACTAACATGCCACCTATCGCCAGCCTCCGCCAGGTAGATATTTGCTCTCTTGCCAAGATTAATGGGACGGATATGATAAATAACAGTGGTGCACAAAGCAACAGAATGCCCGTCAAGATGCCTATTGGGTAGGTGGGATTGGGCAACAGGCGATACCACAACAAATCAGAAGTGAAGCTGGTGCCAAACAAGCGGGCATTAACATTCCCGGAAAGGGGAATGTAGAGCAATTGCGAAATCAAACTGGCCAATATACCAATCAGCCCGTAATACAGAGGATTTTTGAAGTATTTCCAAAAACCCACTGCTCGCTGATAAGGTTCTTCCAAAAGGTAAATCAGTGCCGCCAAAGCCCCTGGTAATGGAAACCAGTTCACCCGGCTGATACCAGCCCAAAGAGATGCGAGAACGACAAACAGAATATTTCTAGCAAATTTACCCTGTTTGTACCCCCACACCACTAAAATGATGCAGATCATCAAATGGTAATATACCGGACCTTGAAACAAGAACACAAAAATCCAAGCAGCCAAAAGCCAGGTCCTCCATCTATCCTGCAGATGGGAACGTTTCGCTATTCCCAGACTGCCCAAGCCAGTTAAGACCAGCCAGAGGGCAACCTGCCAGGCACGGTGAACCCATAACGGCAGACCGCGAATGAGGAAAGGCAGTGCCATGAGCAAATAGCGGCTGGGATGCATGAAGGACAGAGGCAACCGGATGCCATAAAGCGATTGAGAGAACGGCAAGGAGGCATAATAAAAGCGGCTGCCTTCAGACCAGGTTAAGGAAAGCGGATAGCTGGAAATCCCACGAAAATAGGACACACCCTGAAAAACCGCCGTGATGACCACCAATGAGAAGAAAAACCATTCCGCCCATGTCCTGGAAGGCTGAAAAGATTTTAAGACAAATGCACCAGCCATTGAAAAAATCCATAACACCGCAGCCCGAAAGAAGAAATCCGCAAAGTGTTTATCAAGCGGTCCAAAGGTTAACCAAGGATAAATAGCAATTAAGACTAGCGTCACCACCAGGTTGAGCCAAGTAAATTTGTGTAAAAATTGAGTGAGTCGCTTGATGCCAGCCCGGATTCTTACCCAATGGCGGCTGAATACGAGGAGTAAAAATATCCATGATGCTATTGTGAGAATACCCCAGAACATACCTACTAACTTCCATTTGCTGGAGAAATTGAAAACACCATCTGGTTTAAAACCATTAATCAATGTGATAATTGCCAAAACAGTACCTAGAACCATGATGATTTGTGCAATTAGATGGTTATAATTTAATAAATGATTCCTCAAATTCATGTATGCATTTTATTTTACACGTGAAAAACATCTGTTTAAGTTACTTATCACTTCATGTATCCATTTGATGAATTAAAAAATCAAATGAGTTTTTCATGAAAAAAGAATTAATGAATCAAACAAAAGTACATAGCTTTTTAAAAACCATCTCAATCTTTTCTTTGTCTTTATTAATTTATGCACTTATTTTATGGATTAAACTCCCCAGACAAATTGGTTTGACTTTCCGTTACGAAAATACCACTGCAATTATTATAATGATTTTCCTCTTACTACCTGCTTATCGCATATCTGGATTGCTTGGAAAATTTACAGGATTAACCATTACCGTTCTTCTGTTTGCAATGCCGTTATCTGGTTTATGGGCTAGTGGAGCTGGTGAATTTTATTTTGGCGGTTTATTGCCTTTATATGATTCCCGGGCTTACTACACAGATGCGCTAAGGTTACTAGAGGGATATAAATTATCAAATATTTCTTCTAATCGCCCTTTATTTGCCGGTTTTCTTTCAGCTTTACTCAATCTGACAGGTAGAAACCTACAAGTCACCATAGCAATTTTAGTAGTGAGCACTGCTATCGCTTGCTATTACGCGACTAGAGAAATCCAAAATACACATGGAACTTCTACTGCGGTATTTTTTATTATCTTTCTTTTCCTTTTCTACCGCCGTTATATTGGCACTGTTCTTACTGAAAATTTGGGAATTGCCTTTGGAGCATTAGGATTTGCATTAATCTGGAATGGTGCACGGTTAAACCAAAAACGCAATTTCCTTTTGGGTCTTCTTTTTCTAGGTCTAGGATTAAATGCCAGAGCAGGTGCATTTTTAATACTGCCTGCACTGGCCTTATGGGGTTCGTTTTACTTCAAAAACAAGAGGAAATTTTCTACTTACGCCTTGATACTGGCAATAGATGTAATTTTATTAAGCTTACTATTAAACATTCTCCTATTATCTCTTATCGGCTCAGAGCAGGGTCAGTTATTCTCAAATTTCTCTCTAACTCTATACGGTTTAAGCAAAGGGGGAATTGGATGGAGAAGTGTGTACCAGGATTATCCGGAATTATTGCAAATTGATGCAGGTAATCAATCACAAATAATCATGATGCTTGCCCTAAATAACATTCTTCATCACCCCAATCAATTACTCATTGGTTGCTTAAAAGCGTGGGTGATGTTCTTCCGCTTAGATAAATTTGGATCATTAGGATTTATTGATGGAGAAACAAATCCAACCACAAGAGTTTCAGCAATAGTAATCAGTGCAGTTATTTATTTGCTAATGATTGTAGGTATAATTGAAATCATTCCAAAAATAAAAGAGAAAATACCCGGTTTAGTGATCTTTGCTTTAATTGGAATACTTCTTTCTATTCCATTTGTACCTCCCTGGGATAGTTATCGAATGCGCACGTATGCAGCCACCATTCCTTTTTATGGTGTCTTACCCTCAATTGGATTATTCATACTAGTTAAAAAACTAAAACTTGAATGGTTTAATAAAATCCCTGTGGATACTGTCCACAATAATTATCATCTTTTTGGAATTGTTTTAATATTACTGATGACCATTGTGCCAATCATTATTCAACATGTCCATAATCCTACCATTCCCGATAAAATAAAATGTGGGCCGAATGAGATTGTAGTTTTTACATATTACTCTAAAGGGTCATTTATTAACATTGTCGAAAATGAAACCGTACCACAATCCTATCTACCTAATGTGTACTGGAGCTTTTTCATTTTTGGAGTGCACGGTTTAAAGAGCGGAGGATTAAGAGAAGAATTGAATGCCATCCAACCCTTTAACACCATCATTTCAGGATTAGATATCAAATCAAATAAGCAGGTATTAATTATCATAGAGAATGAATTATTACCTGACCAATTTGGACTTATTGGTATATGTGGGCACTATGCATCCTACAAAGGGGCGAAGGAAGATGGTTTCATTTACGCAAGTAAGGTTATGAGGGTTTCCCAATAATCTAAGTTAATTTTAACAATTAATTCAGTTTATGATCTCTTTCCTTTGTAAATCTGAAAGTAGGAGTTCGGGTTACAGGCATTCAGCGGGTCGGTTCTAAAAAATTCCTCAAAATCGTTTAAGTACTTATCTGTAAGCACACGGTCATCACACAACATAAAGTCCGATTTCTCCAACCATTGGTCAAGCGATTCATCATTATAGTAACCTGCACGTTCCAGAGAATCGCGGTCTCCCCCCACCCTTTTGGAATAGATGCCATTTAATATGGGCGGGAAAATCTTCGCTTGAGGAATATACAACAGAGGTGTCACCACCTTTCCTCCACACCAATACACCACCTTACCCGGTTCAATGGAATGAGCAATTTGTGAACCGACATGCTCATAGGCACGCAGCACATCCCATGAACAAGTAGTTTGCCTTATATTGCCTTTAATCAACCAGAAAGAGGATATAGATACCAAACCAAGTATCAGGAAATTGATATGTAGTGAAGGGAAATTAACCAGCTGGTTTTGTAGTTTTTGAGAGAGATTTACAATCCGAATAACAAAGTATGAAATAAGAGTAAGAAATATCGTAAAAAGCAATCCGAACAAAAATGAAATTAAAGCTGTTAAGTTATTTGCAGCACCAAATTTATTGACAAGCATGGTCCAAATTGGCACCCAACCTTCTTGAAGTTGAAGATTCTTGATGCGCGGTATATGGATAGAAAGCAATATGTCTTTAATCTGGTTGGCGTTGGTATAGAAAAACAGTAACAGAAATGCCATCAACATGGTGATTATCAACCAGTTAATCTTTTGATCTGGATTCCCGACCACATTGTGCAGGAAGGTCATCATCACCACCAAACTCAAAGGAAAATAAAAACCCACATAGGTGGAAAAACAACTTACACAGTACCCCTTACCTAAGGATGCCCAGGCATGCATAAAGAACAAAATAAGGAGTAAACCACATAATAAAACAAATTTTTTCAATTCATCTTGATTAATCCAATTTGCTTTTCTAAAAAAGAAAAAAGGTGCAAGTAAAACACTAAGAAATGCCAATGGATGAGTGCGAAGACCTTCCAGAAGCGCACCTAATTGACTGGTTTTATTAAGTTCTGGATCCCACACCTGAGTCCCACTCAGCGGCAGCCAGCCAGCCTGAAATAGTGGTTTTAGAAAATCAGGTGCCCAGGGATACCACAACCTGAGGATTTCGGGATAATAGATGAGATGTCCAATTACTAGCGCGGTAATCCCGACAATTAAAGCAATCGCTCCGGCTTTTTTGCCCTTCAACCAAAAATACCACAAGATGATGAATGGGACTACCAGCACCATATTTTGACGAATAAATACTACCAGTACGCTAAACAGCGTGGTCAGCATGATATTAATTGATTTTTCAGATTTTCGAGTGAGGAAAAAGAGGGTCCAGGATAAGCTGCATGCGACCAACCCCTCTGAGATTGCCATACTATAAATATTGAGAACAGATGGGGAAAGAACCGTTAAAAAAAGTGCGCCTACTGCCCACCACCTACCGCAGGTTTGCTTAACAGTTAGGAATAAAGCCAGCAAGCCCAATAACGTAAGAATCACAGCAAAATACCTGCCGGTGAGTAAACCCGGACCAAATAAATATTGAGCCAAACCGGGAATGTAATAACTTAACGGCATGTTATTGGTCCAGGGTCCATATTCCTGAAATGGTTTAAAGATGCCGCTAACGAAGTAATAGCCCTTAATTAAAAAGCTGCCCTCATCCAGCTGTGAGGGTGTATGATGGGCATAATATAGCAATTGAACAAGCAATAAAGCAAAACTTAATGCTACGAGCAAAATATAGCTTGGGAATATTCTCTTTGTGCTGATTTTGTTCACTGGCACATCACATTGTTTAATTTCATAGAATTTTTACAGAAGCAATAACTAATTTTAGGGATTATACATGATTCGATTCACAGGTTGGTCATTATACTTTTCAAATCAGATTGAAAAGGTAGAATTATCAAAACATCCAGTTTATTCGAAATAAGATAAAATCGCCATCATTCAACCATGAAACCTTTACTTGATAAAACGCGAAAAATCTATAGCAAATATTCATTCACTACCATCCTAAAAACTCTTGCCTATCCAATCACAAGCCTGATTGTCCTCCCCTGCCGCTGGATTGAAATCATTTCCTCTATCCAGAAGATTGAAAAAGGCAGCCAAAAGAAATATCTCGCTTTCTCCACCCGTCAATACATCAATAGCCTATTTTATGATGTCATAGCGCTACTCTTCAGCCGTTTCGGTGTAAGAGGGAAATGCCCATATTACGGCACCGGTGAATTTAATCTTTCCCAATGGTTCTTCCATTCAACTAACGCTTTTTTGATTTACTGGAAAACCAAGCCATTTGGGACCCTGGTGATGATGTTAATCTGGTTAATTACATTTATCTTCTGGTATACCCGCACACCCTGGTTATGGTTATTGCTCATTTTGTGCTTGTTATCTATCAGTACCCAGTTCTATTATCAGACTTTCCGCGGACAGAACTATAATGCTCTCGGTTGGATGTTCCTGCCATTGGGGCTGTATGGCTTACTGACTAGGAATTTCTTACTCACCTGCTGTTGCCTATTGGCGTCATCTTTCATGAGCATTACCTCGGCTGTGGTTTTTGGGTATCTGATACTGGTGTATTCACTTGCTATAAGCGAAATATATTTTCTGCTTACCATAGTGCCATCAATTCTCTTTCTGGTAACACGAAATCTTTTAATCATTGAAAAGAAAAATATCCTTGAATACGCTAAAAGGATATTACAGGGAATTGGTGCTATACAAGTAAAAATTAAATATCATCGTACATCCACTAAAAGCATAACACCTACCTTCCTTTATTTCTTTTTGCTATTTGGTCAATATGTAGTTGTTGCCAGAATTTCAACAGGTGAATGGGATATTTTATTGTTCTCAATTCTAATTTTGTATACGGTTAACGGCATACTTATTCGATTTGCAGATGTACAATCGATGTATATTGCCATGCTCACTACAGCAGCTACCCATATCATCACTCATCCCCAATCATGGTTGCTGCCTTCCTTCTGGATCTTCCTCTCACCCATCCCAGCCACATTGTTTGGAGCTAGTGACAAAGATCTTGATTTTGTCCCTCATTTTTCATTAACATCCATGCAGCCATTGTATGATGGCATTGAGAGATTTTTTAAGGATATACAACCGGGAGAGCGTGTACTGCTGGCGTTGAATAATCCTGAAGGAATCTATGAAAACTTGTTTGATGGTTTTCGTGTGTTGTATGAACTGCCAGATTATATTTTGACTGAAAAGGAAGTATTGTTAATACCTAGCTGGTGGACAATATTTGATTTGAACTACGAGGGTGCACCAGAATTATGGGGGCGAGACATAGATACAGTGATTAAAAATACAATCTATTGGAAAACTAATTATGTTTTGCATTATCAAGAGGACCATACTGCCCTTCAACCGGATTGGGAAGAAGCTGGTTTTCAGTGCCTACAGCAATTCCACTGGAAAGATTATGAAACACTTTTTCGAGGTGAAAAAATCACAGAAAAACCACTGCCGACCTGGTTTTTGTTAAAAACACCGTAAAACGGCATTCTATCTTACAATTGACGACCTATGTTTGATAAATTTAAACGTTTAGCCAAAGAGTCGGTAGTTTATGGTTTAGGGGGTGCGGGAGCACGGTTCTTCAATTTCCTCCTCCTGCCCTTATATACACGATCCTTCAGTGTAGCGAATTATGGCGCTATTGATATCATCAATACCCTGATCGCCCTGGCTGGAATTCTATTCATCTCAGGCACTGACAGCGCGTTGAGCTACTATTTCTTCAAATATCCCCAACATGAGGAGAGAAAAAAGACCATTACCGCCCTGGCTGTATATATTCTGGTTTCCAACAGCATATTGGCTTTATTGTTATGGCTGATGGCGGAACCGGTCTCGGGTATGATCCTGGGAAATGTAATCTATGCTCCTTATCTGAGAATTGCTGTCCTCTCCATCCCGCTCAGCCACCTGATGACGCATAATTTGACCATACTACGCCTGAGGCGCAAACCCTATACATATATTGCCATCACCGTACCGAACATGGCACTCACTTTGCTGTTAAACATTTTGCTGGTGGTAGTCCTGCGAGTTGGCATCAATGGAGTATTCATCACCAATGTCATCGCCTATGGAGTATTTGCCCTAGTTAGTTCGATCATTAACCGCACCTACTATGAATTTAGATTTGATTTCAAACGATTTATCGAGCTGTTTAAATACTGGATTCCCTTAGCATTAGGCGGCATTAGCGCCTGGATACGGACATCCATGGACAGAACCGTGCTGAACCAGTTCTTTACCCTCGAACAAGTAGGGTTGTATTCAGCTGGGCTGCGCCTGGCTTCTATGGTGGGTTTTTTCGTGCAGGCATACCGCATCGCCAATCTGCCCTTTCTTTTTGAAACCTCGCAGGAAGAAGATGCCCCCAAAGTGTATAGTCGTTCTTTAAGCTATTTCCTAATAATCGCATCCATTTTAACAGTGGGAATCTCAGTTTTGGCACGACCCATCTTGCCAATCCTTACCACTGAAACCTATGCTGTATCATTCATTGTGGTGCCATTCCTTACCTATGCAGTGGTTGCGGAAGGTGCCTCGCAGATCTTCAGCATAGGATTATTCTTAAAAAAGAAAACACTGCAATCCGGGATGATCAGTGTAATTAGCAGCCTGTTCAGCATCGCACTATTATTTTCCCTGACACCTCTATTGGGCATGCTGGGGACATCTTTAGCGGTCTTATTCGGCTATCTAATTTTCGATTGTCTGCTCTGGTATTGGTCGCAGAAATATTATCCGATTGAATACGACTGGAAACGAGTGTTAAAAATATTTGCTTATTCAGGACTCGTGATATCCATTGGGATGATAGTACACATAGGTAATTTATATATCAACATATTCATAGGATTGGCCCTGGTATTCATTTACATCGCTTTACTTTTCATTGGCTCAGTCATTACCCCACAGGAAAGAGGTACATTTATCAAAGAAATACAGATACTGCTCGTTAATCTCAAGCAAAAGAGGATTCGAGCATAAATATGCCCCTTAAAATAAACACATGTAACTCTTTATGTGTTAAGAATGAGTACTACCGGATACATACAAATCTTTTCTCAAATAGTGGGCTTTTTACTTCGACACTTACAGATTGTTACAACCTATTTCAAACAAGAGATAATTCATCTCGCTCAAACCGAACTATTGATATTTTTTCACTTAATATTTTTAAAATAGAAATAAACAAATGTAATCGCTAAATCCACTTATCCTAATCCCTATGGTTTGAAACAAACAATTCGTTTTTTACATATGACCGTAAAAGAACAAACTGTGCTTCCATCCTGTCATCTGTATTTCCCAGGACAATCACCTCACTACGATTTGGGAATGTTTCAGGCGATTGTTCCAGACGGATAAAGATATTGCGTGTTTCGTAACCGAGGAACTTAAAAGTTAAACGCGAATACGATTGAGGTCCATAAATGATGTCTCTTAGCCTTGTGGTTAAAAATTGATCTTTTCTGACAAAACGCGGATAAAATGCCAACCCCTTTAACACTTGGGCATCCTCAGATAGGCAATAATCTAAAAATGATTCTGCTTCAATACCACTCTTGATAAAAGCCGAATCAGAGATCACTTCGTGGCAAATCTCATGCTTAGATTGCGGAGGAAAACTACTAGGAAGAAGAATCTCGCGTAAGGGGATGATGCTGGAGAGAATTAACATGAAAAACCACAGCACCGCATATTTCAATAAAACTTTTGGTGCAGGTATCTCCTTGTTGGATGCAAGTGTTTCCCCATGAGGTTCTTGAGTTTGAAGACAGAGAAAATGCTGAGCCACGCCAACCAAACCAATGCAATAAAAAAAAATGAAGACCCAATCAATGGGGAGGATATAACGCCAGCCGGAGAGCCGGAAAAATGAACTACTTAGGTTATAAAAGACATATAAAAGTATAAATAAGACGAGAAAAATATGATTTTTGCGCCAGATTGTGCTTAAGCCGAGAGAGACAATCGCAACATTAAATAATATCCGGATTATATTTAGAAAGTATAAACTTGAAGGTAGTTCAGTCCAAAACGGGTCACCTATTTTGAAAAATTGACTTGCGCTGCTCACTTCGTTAAAACGTATGGGGAAGATAAGAAATGACGAAAATGTATTGCGCATGAAATGGTGAATGATATGAGTTCGAATATTTTCCAAGATATCTTTAAATAATGAATCGCCATGGACATAAAAATCCCTGAGTCTATTAATATAAAGGGGTTTTTCCAACCAATAATACCCACTGATATTTCCACTACGGAGTATGGTAGGTAAGATGATAAAAACAAGCGCTAAGAGGAAAAATAAAATAAACTGACCACATTCTTTCCAACGACGAAAATACACCATGCAGGCGAGAATTATGATCAATGGGAATAACATCAAGGACTGGACGCGCACCAGTGAGGTCAAGCCTAACAGCCCACCCAGAAGCATGCCTGCCGGAATCGGCATAAGGCGCGCCTTCATCCAACGAACAGTGACATAGGCAAACAGACCAATAAGGAGTGTGGTTAAAGGTTCACTGAGAAGAAGCTTGGAATTGCTCACATTGGCGTAATCCATGGCTTGAATGGAATTCAGCTCACGCAGAATGACGAGCAAGGCGGTTATAAAACCAGCCAAGCGCAAATCCAAATCTACACCAATTAGATAGATGATTACAGGAAGAAGTGAAAGGAGTAGCGTTTGCAAAATAATCACGCTGGCGTAGTTGTCTCCTACGATAAGATGTAAGCCAGCCAAGTAGGTAACGAACAAGGGTTTAGAAATTATGTAATCGTGAGTCACCCCATAGATAAGGCGATAGGCATCAAAATCATATTGGGCAGCGTCAGAGTATGGGTAATTTTCAAAGTTAGGTGCGTACTGCCCGGGCGCAAAGAAATTAAAACGGGGCAACGGCTGTGAGAGCCACAGGACAACTGCACCCAACCAGAGGAGTGAACAGATAATCAGAGTAGATTTTTTATTAAAGCGACTTAGCCAAGTACTTATGCTTAGTTTAAAGTGACGGGCACAAACATTAAACCAGATTAATATGGCTGCGACGCCAAACACATACAAAATCTGTCCCTCAAGCAGGGGAACCCCCAAATCGATTGTCCAGGATGACCTAGGTGGGTCACCCAATTTAAAAATGAGGATAATAGCGACGATGATTAATATCACTGCAAATGTCAAGAAAAATTCGCGGTTGAGAAGGTTGGAAATGGGAATTTTTTTCAGTGGTCGTGATGACAGCATGAGGGGGGATAAGAACAGAAACTGCCCGGCGATCACAAGCAACCAAGCCAAAAAGGGCAATAAGCGCGTGTAAAGCATATCCGAGATTTGAGGAAGATTTAAACCATAGAGAAAATAGATTGCACTCCACGACAACAGAGAAGCAAACAACGCGATGGGAAAAATCCAATCCTGCAAACGATGCCGGTTTGAGGAGCTTGCCAGCCAATTCTGTAAATTAGCATTGAATCTTAATAAGAAAAAAATAAAGCAAAAGATAAATATTCCTATAGAAATTACAGTCATCAGTAAAAGGCGATGGATGCTATAACCGAACAGCCAGGCATTCTCCGTCCCATGAGGGATTGACACTAACCAGACCAGAAAAAATATGGATTCGAATGCGAATAGTAAAATGGCGTTCGATAGTTTACTGATAGAAAAATTTTTAGACATTTTTAAGATATTGCAAGAGAAAAAATATAAATATTTTTATGTGCTCACAATGGTACGTTTAGATTTGTTAATACCAGATCGTATCAAAAATGATTTGATATGAAAGAGATATTTTAGTGGTAACTTCATTGTATTATATAGAAATGTAATTGATAGGCTGTGCTCTCATGCAAACAATGGCATTGAGATGGACTGAGGGGAAATAGAAAGGGAGAAACCTTCTTTCCACAATCCTGAACTTTCGCTTTAGATGGTTGACAATATCATGATAGGTATTACAGTGCTCATAATGAACAATGGCGTCATAATCAATGCCATATTTTTTCTCCATGTATGGTTTGCTGGTCAGGCTGCGCCCCAATCCGTATAAGAATCCACCTTCGGCAGGTATGGAGAGCAACAACATCCCGTCTGGCTTTAACACTCGATAAATCTCTTCCAGTGCCAAGTTTAACATTCGTAAGTGTTCGAAATTATAGATGGAGAGGACACAATCAACGCTATGATTTTGAAAAGGCAATCGATAAGCATCCCCGTTTATTACAGAATTGTTCGGATAGCGACTCAAGAGTGTGAATAAATATTTTATTTCTATATCCAGACCTAGGTAAGACTGATAATCTTGGTTTGAATATTTTAAATGGTGGCCATGACCACAACCCACCTCAAGGATGATTTTGTCTTTAAATATTTTCGACCACGAGCCAATAATTTGATGTCCTTTCAGTTGAAATTTACCGGTAATCCCTGTATACAACCAATCAATTAAATCAGGACTGGCGTTATACCAAACATCTAAATCGTGTTGGGAAGGGGTTGGATATTTTGTTTTTTTATTATTCAAATCTGCTCATTTCTTTGGCTATTGTTTCCAATATTAGTTGTATGCCAGCATCGTAAGCTGTATTCTCATTTTCACAGTATGACCACTTTGGATTTAATCGATAAGGTCTTGTAGCAACGATCTTACCGGAATCGATTTTCGCTGCCACCATATGCAAGGTAGCTACCTGATCATAATCATGTTTTCTTAATGCGTGGTAAATTGCACCAAGCCCAGAGTAGTCAGGTAACCTTGCACAATGTACATTGAGGATTTTTGCTGTTGAATTAATTACTTGCTGATTGATGATCAGCGAAGCCCTGAATAAAATCACTAGATTAATTTCTTGATTTGCGATAACCTGAAAAAGATCCTGGTTGGTTTTTATTTTGGGGAAAGCAGAAATCTTATAATCTTTCCTGAATATCTCTGAGAAGAACATATTCATCAAGTTATTCCAAGCAAGCCGTTTTCTATATAACAGATTAATAATTCTTCGAATGCTATTAGAATCATCGATTACAACAAACAAACGTTTATCTTCTGGCAAATGATGTATCAATTTTCTTGAGATCTTATCTTTCCCGGTCACAATTAATATATTCATTGAAAATTTAACCTGAGAATGAATTTAACAGGTTTGCCATATCGGCATAGTTTTTTTCTTTTAATGCGGGGTAAATAGGTAGATTGATCAAAGAGTTACTACACAATCCTGCATTTGGAAATTTTTTTTCACCAACAACTGTGCGATATGGTTGTAAGTGAGGAACGCAATATTCAATCAACTGACCCAGCTGCACACCGCGAGCTGCAGCAACGCGCAGCACCGCCTGACGGTCGGGCACACGGATGACAAAATGCGAATAGGTAGCGCCCTCCACCCTGGGGGGCATCACCCACCCCTGCGGTAGTTTCAGGTGGGTGAAATAATACTCAACAACCTCACGCCGTTTCCGGATGATTTCATCATACTTATCCAGCTGCGCCAGACCTACCTGGGCTTCCACTGCTATCATCCTATGCAAGTAATCGGGAGGAAAATGAATTTTTTCATCCAAATGGTATGCTTTGGTTAAACGATTGAGCAGGCGCGTTCGCTCTTGCAGCCAGTACACCAAACCATAGAGGGATTCGTTAAATGCCGGATAAATTGCCAGCAGATATAAGCGGCGCAGCCAGGTCTTGACCCAAGAAGGTGGAATGAAGTATTGATCACGCCATGCGCGAACCTGCTGGGCAATGGTCTTATCCTGAAAGGTGAGCATACCGCCAAATATAGAGGTAATCATTTTACTGATGTTCAAACCAAACAAGGCACAGTCACCAACAGTTACCACGGATTTCCCATGCCACTGAGCAGCGAATGAATGCGCACAATCCTGAATGACCCAAATTTTGTGACCATGGCGTTTTTCGAAAGAGTTCACAATTTCCTGTACGGAGTCTACATCCATGGGATAGCCAAACAGGTGAGTGGGAATGACGGCACGAGTTCTTTGATTAATGGCAGTAGCCAGCTGAGTTAGGTCCATGTTGTAATCATAAAGTGTGCAATCAACAAAATGGGGAGTATTTCCACTCAACACGGTAGCATGCGCAACTACTGAACAGGTATATGCTGGTTGCACTACCTCAGCTTGCTGAATATCCATTGCTTTAAAAAAAGCCCAGAGTGCACTGCGACCATAAGGGAAAGCAATGGCATCGTTTGCCCCAAATTTTTTAGCAAATTCCTTTTCAAAACAACCTACAGCATCTTCGATGTGTGTCCACAAAGCACCGAATTCCTCCCTGCCCAGATAGGGTTTCAGACGCGGAATCATTATTTGACTACCTCAGGAAATAGATTTTTTGAGAGGTCCCGCAATGTGAAGAACTGGTATTCACTGGTTAATAAATCCATCATTCTCTTAAACAGGTCCCATTTCTGCTGCAATTTCACATTCAGCGCCTGAGGAACATACACACCCTTTTCTCTAACCGGCATTTGCTCTTGGAGTTCGGGCGAGCTGTAATCCACAAAATCTGAGAGATGAAATTGAAAATGAATGGGAAGAGCACTTCTACGAATGGAGAGATACAATTTTTTATAAAAATCAAAACCTGATAAGAGTAGAGTTGTGGCGAAAAATGGAATGCGAAAAAAAGGTGTTACTGATAGAGGAAATTCGATTAAATTACCGTTACCGGCTCTGGATAAAGAAAAAGTATCAGTTCGGTAAGGTTGCAAAGGTGCGAACATATAACTGAACTGACCCATGGTGGTACGTTCTTCTTTACTCTGCCGGCGCATGCTCCACCAGTGGGTAAATTTCATAAACGGCATTAATAAAGTAGGGAATACTGAAGAATCATACCAATATTGATGATTCACCAGGACCGGTATTGTACTGTCATCTATATTCCAACCAGGGGAACGAAAACCTACCGGCTTTACCCCCAATACCTGTTGACAGACCTCCCCCATCTCAGTCACTTCTCGTTCTTTCTGTTCTGCTGTTAACCAACGAAACCCCTGCGGATGCGTCATGGAGTGATTGGCAATTTCATGACCCACCTGGAGAATCGCATGCAGGCTGGCATGATTGGCAGGTACCAATAAATCATTACCTACCATAAACAAGGTGGTTTGAATGGAATAATTCTCAAAAAAGCGAGCAAGATTTTCCAGCCCCTGACGTAGTTCTAAATAATTATAACCCCCCTTCCTACGACATCCTCTACCCTTATAAATCGAAGAAAGTGTATCCACGTCAATGGATATACTGCCAAAAAGTTCCATAATTAATTAATTTGATATTTTCGAGTAATCGTGAGCTCGCCTTTCCTGTTTAGTTGGTCTAATTGTTTTTCCTTGACCTTGATTAACGGATTATCACCGCCACCAGCTGCGGGAGTGTATCCTGCTGAAGCCATATGGATGCCAATAAAATAACCTCCGTAGAGTAATTTTTTCAGCTCGATCAAGGCAGGATTTAATAATTGGTCTCTGATCAGGATGCCATCTTCGTCAAATTGTATATGGCGGTTCAAGAATAATTGTACATACTGATCGGGAAGTATTAGGGTCTGAACCAGCTTTCTCTTCACCCATTCATTTATGGCTCTAACTTGCATGAGGGATAAATTTAAAAGTCTTAGCAAGATAAATTTTCCTGGCGTTTGCACGATGCGCTGCATTCGACTAAATTGAGAAGAACATTTAACATCATGTATTGAACTTTGAAATTGATTCTGCAAATTCGTGCTTTGATTCGTTATCCAGACATGATTCTTTAATTCAGCAGCATAACCACAATCCTTCAATAATAATTCAGCAGGATTCTTTCTATAGATTCGCATTACACCCCCATTTGAAGATCCGATAATGGCATAATAATTTTTATTGCCCCTTATCAGCAAACCTGCCTTAGGGAAGTCTTTATTCACCTCATTCTTTTGGAAGGGAAGGTGTACGGACTTTTTCTTAAATTCACACTGTAAGGCATCACAGGTTAATATGTAATTTGAGAGCAATGGTGCCAGATTTCCCATATCAATCTGATTCAGGGTAATTGTTTTTTCAGTTGATAGAGATTTCAGCATAAACATATTGATGGCATAAGCCTTTGGAAATTCACTGGCAAGAAGTGCAATTCCTCCAGGGTAATATACCTGAGTGCGACGACTACCATATTCACCACCAAACGAACCATCTGGATGGACGAAATAAGAAAGAAAATCAAGTGCCAGATCCAATTTTTGTTTAAGTTTATTTTCTGGCAATCGTTGATACACTTGTGCCAAATAATAAATGCACAAAGTCTGATAGCCTGGGTCTGCGCCTCCATATTCAGGAAACCAACCTTCGTCTGATTGATGGTCAAGTATATCTCTTAATATCTCTTTGGATTTTTCCAGATAACGTCTTTCATGAAAAAATTGAGAAGATTCATATAATGAAACAACCGCTCCAGCCAAATGGTTGGTAATCCAACCATGCATTTCCCTATGTTTACATAAATACTCAGCAGCACGCCTGAAAGTAGTTTCGATCAAAATGACGTCTTCTTTGCTCAGGCTTGATTTCACTACATGATAAGCACGCAACATGGGAAGTAATAAAAAAGCCGTGGCTCCATAACTACGTTCCATGGGGTAGGCTTGATCAAAAGAACCATCTTGATTCTGAATGCGGGATGCATATAGCAATCCAGCAAGGATGGATTGTTTTAATTGTTCAACCTGCTTAATTACTGAAAACTTCCCATGTTCCAAGTACCAAGCTAAAGGCCATACGTTGCATTGATAGGTTGCCTCAGGCATATCTACTAATTTCCACGCCCAATATCGTCGATCAAAACAGCCATATGTCAAAGAAGTAGCATCACTATCCTGCATACTAAGGAGATGCAGACAAGAAGATTGTATTTGCTTTCGTATAATGATTAACGCTTGGTTCACTCGATCTTCCTCGCTGCTAACTTAACTTGTTACTAAGTGATTTTAATATGAAACTTCGCATTTTATGATGACACATATGTCATTAAAATACCCTGTTTATTAAACACATCACTTGATATCCCTTGATTATTGGCATTAAAATAGTTACGGAGAGTGTAAATGAGTAAAAAACATAAAAAGAAATTTCGAAGGGTAGAAGTCAATAAAAACCAGGCGCCGATCACCTTCACCCCACCCACAAGCCGCAACAGCGAATTTAATCCTGATTACTCTTATGTGATCAAAGATTTAAAGCGCATCGGCATGCTAGCGGGGTTCTTTTTGATCGTGCTGGTTGTGCTGGCTTTCATCCTCAGGTAAATAAAATCATCTAGGAGTATTAATTATGAGCAGAATGTTTGTACCCGGTCCAGTGGATGTAGCTCCCGAGGTGCTGCAGGTCATGACCAAAGCCATGCTACCGCACCGCAGCAAGGAATACGAAGAGATTCATAGACGGGCCGCAGAAAAGGCGCAGCAGATTTTTTACACCCAATACCGCGTTTTGCTGGGAACACACTCTGGTTCCGGTATGCAGGAAGCCGGTGTGCGTAACTTTGCCCAAAAATCTATTCTGTGCTGCGTTAACGGTGCCTTCTCGGAACGCTGGTTTGATTGCGCCACCACCAACGGTAAAGAAGCTGATCGCCTAGAGGCAGAATGGGGCAAATCCATTCAACCCGACCAGCTAAGGGAGGCTTTAAAGAAAAAACACTATGAAGCCGTTACCATTGTGCATAACGAGACCTCGACTGGGGTGGAAAACCCAATAAAGGAATTGTGCGAGGTAGTGAAACAAACCAGTCCAGACACCATCATCATGGTGGATGCAGTTTCATCGTTGGGCGGTGTCAAAATAGAGATGGATGCCTGGGGCATTGACTTCCTGTTGACCTCTTCTCAAAAATGTCTAGCACTTCCACCCGGGCTCTCTCTGGCGGGGGTAAGCGACCGTGCTCTTAAAAAAGCAGAGAGTGTTGAGCAGCGTGGCTGGTATTTTGACTTGCTACGTATGGAAAAGCATCGCCTCAAGGATTCCACACCGATGACACCGGTCATCCCACTAATCTATGCCCTGGATTTTCAGATTGACCGCATACTGGCTGAAGGGCTGGAACAACGTTTCGTGCGGCACGCTGCCATGTCACAGAAAGTTTATGAGTGGGCAATCGCACATGAAATGTCACCTTTTGCTGATGAAACTTGCCGTTCCAAAACGGTAGCAACCATCAACAACTCACGCAAATGGGTCATTGGCGACCTGAATAAATTCCTCCTGCAACGCGGCTTACGTATTGCCAATGGTTACGGCAACCTGAAGGAAATCACCTTCCGCGTTGCCACGATGGGCGAAACCAGCCTGAAGGACGTGGATGATTTGCTCACTGCTTTTGAGGACTTTCTCAAACAGTAAGGAACTTTTTTAGACCAAAAAAGCGTGCACCAGATGCACGCTTTTTTTTTTACCTAACATAAGTACGTTTGAAGAAATTGCAATACCTGTGAGTAATAATCGACGAGTGTTTCTTGTTTACGAAAACCGTGCCCCTCACCGGGATATAACCTGAGCAGGCAAGGGATGTTGCGGGATTGCAAATTTTGTGCTATTTGCATAGACTGCTGTGAGGAAACCACTGAGTCATCCTCCCCATGAAAAAGTGCAACGGGGTCGCAAATTTTATCGGCGTGAAATAGTGGTGATCGCCGCCTGAAGCGATGGATATCCTTTTTGAGATCACCGATCAGATAGCGATGATAAAAGCGCTCAAATTTATGTGTTTGGGTGGCATCTGCAATCAAATCTGTTACCGGGTAACTGCACACCGCGCATCGGAAAAGACCCGGATGATGTATAAGGACGTTCAACACAGTTAAACCCCCTGCACTGCTACCCATTAAAGCCATTCTTTCCTTATTCACCAAACCACGCAATAGCAATGCGTTAGCGCCACTGACCACATCCTGTACATCAACCACCCCCCATTGATGTTGAATGGCATCCTGATAACTGCGCCCATAACCTGAACTGCCATGATAATCCACCGCCAGCATGGCAAATCCCCGAGAAGTGAAAAATGCCCGAGAAGCATCAAAAGCCAGGGTGTTCTGATCAGTTGGACCACCATGGACATGAACAATCAACGGAGCTAAGCCATTGAGGGTATAACTAGGATTAGTTGGAGGGTAATACCAACCATTCACGATGACACCTGCGGATGAAGTCCATTGCATGAATTGTGGTTCAGGTAGGTAGGTTTTTTCTATGTGGTGTTCGGTGCTACAAGCAATGGAATGTAATTTTCCGTTTTTATAGATTACAACCTGCTTGGGTTCAGTGGAGGATGATGCAGTCATAGCCAATGAATTATCCGAAGTTGAGACTGCCAATTGAGTGAACCACTGGAATGGTTCGGTAGGTATGATTTCCTTATTTCCATCCCTGATGCGCACTTTCCACAATGAACAACGCCCGGCATAATTTTGGATGATAAAAATGTGCTGACTATCATAGCTCCAGCCATAACTGCGAACACCCTGCACCCAAGTGGGAGGTGAAAGCAATATTTGGTCACCCACCAAAATCGTCCTCCGTTTATGACTTCTGAGGTTCATGATAACTAGCGTATCCCATTCTCCGTTGCTTTGGATATAACTCAGCCATTTGCCATCTGGTGAAAATTGAGGCTGGCTGGCAGGTTGTTTTTCATCCCCGGCTATCCACTGTTCAGAAAACAAGCGCAGCTGCATGCCACCCACTTCACCAATTTTGATGCGACCAGCCTGCCAGGGCATGTAAGGATGATCCCATTCCACCCAAGCCAATTGTTCCCCAGCGGGATGAAATACGGGCTGCATGTAAAAATCAGCTCCTCTCACTAGCTGCAGCGGCCAACCAAGCCCTCGGGAATTGACCACCGCAAGCAGGTCGATCTTTCCATCACTGAAAACAAAGACCACCCATTTTCGGTCAGGTGAGATGACTGGATGAGCTACCCCACCCCAAGTAGGTGTGATGGGGTAGACATTGTGGTCATTTAAATCACATCGAAATAAACTCCCCTGCTTATCTGTAAAAATTATAAAATCATCAGCAACAGCAAATTCACCACCGCCGTAACCAACACTCCCACGCACATTCCTACCACCACTAATTATCTGTTTGGCACCACCAGGTTCACGTTGGCAAATCTGCCCTACGCTTGAAACCCCCTCCCACCAGAAAAGGTACTTACCACGCGAATCCCACTGTACATCTCCGAGGCGGGTACGCTCCGCCATCCAATCCACCTGTATTGGACTCTTCCAACAACCTGGCTGAGAATGGAAATGTCGTAAAGGTGAAAAGGGATTCAAACCATTCGTCATATCATGATAGGAATTGCATTATCAATACAAAAAACCCCTATATGATGTGCCGATATTTGCAATAATCAGAGTTCTTTTGGATACCAGATCTGCTTCAACTTGCATTTGGTGTCTTTGTTGATATCACCCCATTTATTTACCTTGGTGGTGATATGAGCAACGGCAGCTGTGGGCAGGCCTTCTACCTTGTGAACTAGCAATTGTAATAACGCCTCAAGACCTGGGTTATGCCCAATGATTAATATACTTTTAACATCATCCGGTTGTTCATTAATCACTTTTAATATTGCCGCGCACTCTGCCATATATAACTTATCTAAATAAGTAATTTCACCCTTATAACCCAATTTATCTACAAGCAATTCAGCAGTCTGTATAGCCCGCTTTGCGGTTGAACACAATATGCGATCCGGAATTAATTTCTCTTTACGTAACAATTTGCCCATGCGGGAGGCATCCTTTTCCCCCCTCTTTTTTAAAGGTCGATCGTGGTCTGGAATTTCCACATCTTTCCAGCTGGATTTGGCATGACGCATCAAGAGTATGCGTTTCATTCGAGTTCTCCTATTGTGGAATGATGAATAAATTCATTGTAGTATAACATGTCTATACTTTCTGAAGGCATGGATGCTTACGAATTCTCCCAATTTATTGATAAGCCAATACAGGTCAAGTTCAGAGTTGAACCGCTCATTAAAAAATCTCCCCCTTGTCCCCATAGCTTCATTTGGAATGGAGCAGAGTTCATCATTATAAATATTATTTCTACCTGGCACGACTTTTCACAACGCGGGCGCAGGTCACGTAATATGAAACCAGTACACGCAACCACTGCATCTGGGTGTGGATCGTGGGGCGTTGGACGCTTTTATTTTCGCATCCTTACCCAATCAAAGCGCATATTTGACCTGTACTATGACCGTAACCCACGGGATTCTGCCGACCGGGTTGGTTCGTGGTGTCTATTTGCTGAATTAGAGGAATCACATTAAATTTTATTAACGATTGAAAAAATTAATAATATCAAATATATATTAATTAATATTTATTTATATATTGACAATATTCAATTAATTTTATAAAATAGTTCAATATTATTAATTACAAATTAAATATATTTATTATATGGTAGTAAAAATGAACCCATTAATTGATAAATGTCCTGTGTGTGGAGAAAACCTGGTGGTTACCCACCTTAATTGTTTGAAATGTCGTACCACAATTGAAGGTAAATTCGCGTTACCTTATTCACCTCTGACACATTTAAGCTCTGAACAAATGCAATTTCTGCTCACTTTTATCCGCTGTGAGGGGAAATTCAACCGTATGGAAGAAGAAATGAAGCTTTCCTATCCCACATTACGCAGTCGGTTTGATGAAATCTTACAAAGCATGGGATTCGAAGCTGGCGAGGTCGAATCAACTACGCCACTCACAGCCGAGGAACGTAAACGCATTCTTGATGATCTAAAAAAGGGGCGGATTAATGTTGAAGAAGCAAGTCTGCGCCTTAAAGGTGTACCCGTAGATGAGAAGAAACTAAAATAGCTAACAGGTGAAATCAATGGATGATGAAAAACTGGTAATTCTCAAAATGCTGCAGGAAGGCAAGCTAACAGCTGAAGAAGCTGCCAAGCTCTTGGAAGCCCTGGAGAGTGGCGCAGCCCAGAAACAAAAAGAAAGCCAAAAAGAAGAAAGACCCTCAGGACAACCAGGACGCTGGTTCCGTGTGGTTGTCACCGACACCGCTACGGGGAAAACGCGTGCCAACCTACGCATCCCCTTGGGGGTGGTGAATGCAGGTATGAAATTGGGAGCCCTCTATAATCTTTACGTAGACGGCACTGATTCTGAAGAGGTGCTGAAAGCGGTTCAATCTGGGTTAACCGGGCAAATTTTAGACGTTTATGATGATGAGGATGGCGAGCACGTGGAAATTTTCATAGAATAAATCACTCCTGAGATCTGTTACTGCTTTCATGAATCCTGCAAACCTTCAAGACAACATTGCCAAAAAAATCAACTCATCCTGGAAAAGCACTTTCTTCGTCATCTGGGTTGGACAGGTATTTTCATTATTAGGCAGCAACCTGGTGCAATTTGCCCTGGTTTGGTGGCTGACCAAAACCACCGGCAGTGCTGTGGTGCTGGCTCTGGCTACATTAGCCGCACTTCTACCACAGGTCTTTTTAGGTCCTTTTGCAGGCGCTCTGGTCGACCGGTGGAACCGCAGGCGGGTCATGATCCTGGCTGATTCAATAATTGCCCTGGTTACACTGGTGATCGTACTGCTCTTCTGGTCTGGCTTGATTCAACCCTGGCACATTTACATCACTATGTTCCTGCGTTCTTTAGGGCAGGCATTTCACTGGCCTGCCATGGAAGCCTCAACTGCCCTGATGGTTCCCAAGAAATATCTTGCGCGCATCTCAGGCTTAAACCAGATGTTACGAGGACTGCTCAATATCGCCTCTCCGCCATTGGGAGCCCTCCTGTTGGAAACACTTCCAATGTATGGGGTGCTTTCCATCGATATAATCACTGCAATATTGGCAATTCTGCCGCTCTTATTTGCCAGCATCCCGCAACCAAAAAGAATTAAAAGTACACTTATTACCCCTGCTAATCTATGGGCTGATGTAAAAGATGGTTTCTTATACTTAAAAAACTGGAGCGGGATGATGCTGCTTGCGATTATGGCTGCGATAGTTAATTTCCTCCTCAATCCAGGTTTTTCGCTCCTGCCGTTATTAGTGGTAAATTACTTCAAGGGTGGTGTTTGGGAACTAGGCTGGATTGATTCCATTTTTGGAATCGGAACCGTTGCAGGGGGTTTAATCCTCGGCATTTGGGGAGGATTCAAACGCAAGATATTCACTTCACTCTTTGGGGTGATGGGCATGGGTATTGGTATCTTAATCATCACTCTAACCCCTGCCAATCTCTTTCTGTTAGCGCTCATCGGAACAGGAATCACAGGCTTGATGAATCCCATTTGCAATGGTTCTCTGCAAGCCATCATGATGGAACACATTAGCCCTGAAATCCAAGGCAGGGTATTTTCCATGCTGAACAGTTTGGCATCAGCAATGTCCCCACTTGGATTGCTGATTGCTGCGCCTGTGGCAGAATTATTTGGAATTCACGCCTGGTTACTAGTGGGAGCCATAGGCTGCCTGGGGATGGGCATAGGTGGATTCTTTATTCCCGTTATCGTACACATTGAGGAAAACCACCGTGTAGTGAAATCTGCGGTAAACGTTTGAACCATTCTTAGGTGATGATTACAGCAGAATTGTCATCATGACCACAAGTATCGCCAGGGCGAGTTCAGCAAAGAAAATCAATCGATGTGAAATTCTCTTTTCTTCACTGAGTGTAAAACTAAAGAGGGAATCCCCAACGGAAAAAACTGGTCCGCACAACCAGGCATAGATTACTCCACCCAATAATCCACCAATGTGCCCCCATTGATCAATCCCCGGCGCAAAACCCAACATCAAGTTTAATATAATGACCACTGCGAGATTGATCAATAAGGGTTGGGCTGCACGACCATAAAAATTACGGTTGCGAAAAATCAACACCACTTGAGCTACAATCAGACCAAAGATGGCGGTAGATGATCCTAATGACATCGCAGGTGTCAGCAAAAATGAGAGCGTATTCCCCCAGACCCCAGCAATGAGATACAATCCCAGATATCTTTCCGGACCGTAAGCTTTCTCTAGGCCGGGTCCAATAATTAGAAGTGCATACATATTCAATAATAGATGGAGCAATGAGCCATGCAACAGCACAGGGGTGATTAAACGCCACATCTGCCCTTGTAATAAATAATTGTTCAATTTGGCAAACAGAATTTCCAACCAATTGACACCTGTAACATAATTCAGCAGAATCTGAAAGAGATAGATGGTTGTTGTAATGGCAATAATGCCCAGAGTTATTGGCGCTCTTCGCAATCGCTGCAACAAATCATAACGTGGCGGGGGGCTCTGAACCTGCCCGGAAGAATAGTCATTTGAATTCGAAATCATTTTATTTTCAGGGAATCAGCATACGGGGATGCACTCGGCTGTGCTCAGCTGTAATGATTGCCACAATGGTATCAACCGCTTCTTTCAAATGATTGTGACGGTTAACTACCACATAATTAAAAATTGATAATTTAGCCATTTCTTGTTGGGCTTTATCAATGCGCATCGGGAGATCAATAGTCCTTTCTTTACTCCTAATGTTCAAGCGTTCCATCCATTCTGCTTGGCTACCGGGAACCAAAAATATCAGGACTGCTTGCGGATATAGCTTGCGGATCTTTTCCGCCCCCTGCACATCCAGACGCATGATCACATCCTTGCCGCTCTTAAAGGCATCCTCTACCTGTGATTTAGGTACTCCTTTATAATCATTATAGACATGTGAATATTCGATCAATTCCTGATTGCGAATCATCTCCTCAAACTTTTCACGTGTAACAAAGAAGTAATCCACACCCTCCATCTCATCCGGTCGGGGTGTACGGGTGTTGGCTGTGACAACAAAATGAAGGGGAAGGTCGCGTTTGCGTAAAGCCTGAATGACAGAGTCTTTACCCACTGCTGTGGGACCAGATATAACAATTAATAGGGGACTTTTTGATAACACATTAAAATTAATGGACATAATTCAACCGATGCCGATACATTTAGGCATGATTATAATTGAATACCCTCTTTTCTTTTGGAGGTCAGATTGCCTGTATATGAGTACTTCTGTTTGAAATGTCAGAAGAGATTTAATCAATACCTAACTTATTCCGAATATGGCCATAAATCTGTCCAATGTCCTCACTGCCAAGGTCAACAAGTGCGGCGCAGGATAGGGCGAATTCGCGTTACAAGATCTGAAGAAAGCCGTCTGGAAAATTTTTCGGATATTGAACGCCTAGATGGCATAGAGAATGACCCCCGCGAATTGGGAAGGATGATACGTCGCATGGGTTCTGAAGTGGGTGAAGATTTGGGGCCAGAATTTAATGAAGTGGTTAATAGACTAGAAAAAGGGCAATCACCGGAAGAAATAGAAAAAGAACTACCTGACCTCGGGGCAGGTGGAGGAATTCAGCCAACGAGTGAGGATGATTTATAAGAAGCAAGTTTTTTTAGTCGTACGGTAATCAAAATACGATCTGTTGTAGATATTTTTTTTCCTTACCTGTTATCCCGTTGGAAAATTTCGGTGGGCATTCAATTAATCCACACTCAAGGTGCGTTGTAATTCTTCAAACGAGGTCATGGCAGCCATTGTATTTAAAAAATCAACCAGATTTACACTACGTTCACGCAATTCACGCACTGCCGATCCAACCGGATCTTCGCCAGCCGGACCATAAGGCACATCGGCATAGGCTCCATAAAAAGCAAAGTATGCCTGATTGATTCGCCGCAAATGATAACCATTTTCCCAAAAAATTTGTCGTCTTTCTTCCATGTATTCTTCCGCTTCTTCCACCTTGCCAGCAGCTAACAATCTATCTACCTTAACCCTTGTCACATACATTTCCCAACGAAAATCAAAAACCGGATCTTCCTGGTGACTGGTATTGCTAATATTGAAATGATTTTTCTCATCAGGCTGAATTTGCGGAATTAATTCAGGATAATAACGATGCAGTACCATATCGCTGATTTCCTTTCCACAGATACTTGCCGTGGTTTCGTTCATGCTGCGTAGCTGAGGGCTCTGTGCATAGCGCCATCCCAGTGGGCGAAATGTAAGGTAATTATGTATCCACTCATGGGCAATAATTTCTAATAAATAACCCAAATCGCTGGTGCGAAAAACCATAGTAGGATACACACCCACCCCTCCCAAGGGCACAACCAGTGCAGACAAATCCAAAGACTCCTCCACCTGCTTCTCTAATGCTATGATGTCTTCAAGTGAAAAATCTCCTTGAATGGAAATAGCAGTCTCCTGACGAATGACATCGCGGGGAGAAATAATCAATTGAAGGGGAAGCTCTGAAATATGAAATAGAACAGGAGGAAAGACCACTCCACCGATATCTAAACCTTGAGCTATTAACGTGTTGGAGATTTGATTTTGCATAACTTTTTCAAACAATGGCAACTGCATTGCATATAAATCCTGCAGTTGAGCTGAGCGCCTGCGCAATAAAAGGGTGGCGCTAGCAGGGTCATTCACCGAGGGATCGCTGTAAAGCTCTGTGATGGCATTTTCAACCTGGTCAAGGGCACGAATTAATGCCAGACTGTTGAACACTAGCGAACGTTGCTGTGTCGGATTCAAATATTCTGGCGCATCAACTGCTAATTGTTCTCCCTTCCCGATAAGTGCCTGAACAGTCCAACGAACGTAATCAAATTCCGAATTGCGCGTGAATACCCGCACCCTGTCGGTGATACTGACCGTCTGCAAAGTGTCAGCATGCAACCACAGTGGAAGGCACACCATGATTAAAACGATAATGGAAACCCGATGAATTTTTTGGTAAATATGCATGTAGTTTGCGAATTATAGCCCAGCAAAGTTAAAAGTTAAAACATAATTAATACAACATTAACATATAATCCCTTGACAGAATTAATATTACAGTGTATATTTTTTACACTGTAATTAATAAAGGACCATCATGTCACGACCTAAGCAATCAGCGGAAAAGTTTTCTGAAATGCAAAATCGTATTCTGGATGCAACCATATCGCTTTTGGAAGAAAGTGGTCCAGAGGAAATCAGCATCCGAAAAATTGCCGATAAGTTGGAAATATCTCATATGGTCATCTACACCTATTTTAAAGACCGAAATGAATTAATATCTTCTCTCATACAACGAATGGAAGGGAGAGTAAGCGCACGCTTTGAGGAGTTGATCAGCCACATGGACCGCAATGAAATTAGAGATAAACTACAGGCTGCATTACGGGATTATATCCACACGGTGAAATCACGTCCGCGAATCTTTCGTCTGTTGTGGCTGACACCTATTTCATATAAGAGAAAAAATCACCCTTTCTTTCAAAAAACAGTGGAAATGCTCACCAACCTCTTAGACCAAGGCATGCAGAAACAAGTTTTTATCAAGCGAGATCCAACCATCGCCTCACTTACGGTGATGAGCATCATTCATGCGCCTTTGATCCTTTATCATTGCGGGCGCTTAACTGAAGAATCCACCCGTGACCGTGTAGTTGATGAGTCTTTACTGTTAGCAATTCAATACCTGACCGGGAATCAATATGAGAATGCATAATGAGGAAAAAATGGCAAAACAACAGATTAAAAACATAACAAAAAATATAACCCCGCCTGAAGAGAAAAAACCAAAAACGAACCGATTGGAAAAATTCACCGCTACCCTAAAGAAAAGATCCTGGATAATAGTTTTTCTTTCAATTATCTTGATCGGCTTAATTTGGATACTCAATAACAATCAGCGCTCTCAACAAAAAATGCTGGAGAGCCTACAAACAGTCCAAGTGGCAAAAGGAGACCTAATTGCCATTGTGGGCGCCACAGGGACAGTGACAGCCAACCAAAGTGCCACTCTATCCTGGCAGACCAGTGGGCGAATTGCGGTAATCAACGTAAAGGTCAATGACAGAGTTCAAAAAGGTGATGTTCTCTCAGAATTAGAGACTACTTCCATGGCACAGAATATTATCGCGGCTCGGGCAGATTTAGTTACTGCCCAGCGCAATCTGGAAACGGTTATTAAATCAAACACCGAGCGTGCATCTACTTATTTGAACTTATTACGTGCAGAACAGGATCTAGACCAAGCCAAAAAAGATCGCGACCGCTGGAACTATAAGAGTGCAGATTGGAACCGCATTTATGAAGCTCGCGAGATATTTCTGGATGCTGAAGATGAATTACAGAACGCCAAATCAACCTTGGAAAAGCTTGCAAAAAACTCACCGGATGACCCGGAATATCAAACCGCCAAAGCAATTGTCGATGAAAAACAATTGGCACGCGATAAAGCCCTGCGCAACTTGAACTTTATCTTAGGGAAAACTTACGATAATGATGTAGCCGATGATTTCGCACAGTATGATTTAGCCAAAGCCAAAGTGGAAGATGCCCGCCGGGAATGGGAACGGGTAAAAGATGGCCAGAACCAAGAGGATATCGATGCAGCTCAAGCGCGGGTGGACGCCCTGCAAGCCACTATTTCGCTGGGTGAAATCACAGCTCCATTCAATGGCGTGGTAACTGAAGTCAATTCGAAAATTGGTGATGAGGTGACAGCGGGCACCAAATCATTCCGAATCGATGATCTTTCCAAGCTAATCGTCATTGTGGATATCCCCGAAGTTGACATCAATAGTATTCGAGTTGGCCAACGTGCAGAATTGACCTTTGATGCAATCCTTGGCCAAAAATATACTGGGAAAGTCACTGAAGTTGCTTCGGTGGGCAATGAAACCTCAGGGACGGTTTACTTCACTGTTAAAGTTGAACTGATCAATGCAGACCAACAAGTTCGGCCAGGAATGACCGCAGCGGTTAACATTGTAGTAAATGAAGTAAAAGAAGCCCTGACAGTACCCAATCGCGCGATCCGTCAGGAAGCGGGCAAACGGGTTGTCTATGTCTTAAAGAATGGCGCCCTTACGTCTATAGAAATTGAAATTGGGGCATCCTCAGATACAGACACCCAGGTGGTTTCAGGCAATTTGCAAGAAGGTGATGTGGTCGTTCTCAACCCACCTTTCCAAATCCCCACTAATGGTCGTCCCCCATCTTTCGTAACGCGATAAGGATTTATGAAATGAAGCAAGATTATGTAATTCAAGCTCGTGAATTATGCAAGGTGTACCAGATGGGGAGTGTTGAGGTTCGTGCTCTCTGTGGTGTAAGCCTAAATATTAAACGAGGAGAAGTGCTGGCTATCATCGGACCTTCAGGATCAGGAAAATCCACCCTGATGAATCTATTGGGATGCCTTGATCGTCCAACCAGTGGCGAATATATCCTGGATGGTGAGCTAGTATCCAATCTTAATGATGACCAGCTGGCTTTAATTCGCAATCGCAAAGTGGGTTTTGTGTTCCAAAATTTCAACCTTCTGCCCCGCATGACAGCCCTAGGAAATGTGGAACTACCGTTGCGCTATTCTGGTCTGAATGGAGGGCGCCGCGAACGTGCCCTGCAAGTTCTCAATTCGGTCGGGCTTTCTGACCGCATTACACACAAACCAACTGAACTATCTGGAGGTCAGCAGCAACGTGTGGCCATCGCGCGTGCACTGGTCAACCACCCAGCAATCATCATGGCTGATGAACCAACCGGCAATCTGGACTCAAAATCTGGCAAGGAGATTATTGATTTGCTTTTACAGTTGAATAAAAACAGCGGTACTACTCTTATTATTGTTACCCACGATCCTAATGTAGCATCAAGGGCAAAACGGATTATTCAGCTATATGATGGCTTGATTAAAAAGGATAATGGAAAATGAACATCACCCAGTCCATACTAGAAGCGCTGGAAAGCCTGAATGCCAATAAGCTCCGCTCGGGTTTGACAATATTGGGCATTGTCATTGGAGTTGCGGCGGTGATAGCCATGTTGGCAGTAGGCAGCGGCGCACAGGAAACTATTATCGGTTCAATCAGCGGAATTGGCACGAACCTGCTATTCGTATTTCAAGGCAATCTTACCGAGGAAATTCGCAATGAGAAGCCCCTCACCACGAGCGATGCGCTCGCCCTGGCTGATCCTTTTCAAGCTCCCAATATTGCCAAAGTTGCTCCCACAATACGGAAAACTCTATCAGTGAATTATGAAGGAAAGGTGACTGCTGCTCAAGTTGATGGGACCACCCCCGAGGCGGAATCAGTTCGAAACTACCGATTGCTGGAAGGCACATTTCTCAATGAGGATCAGGTAAATGGGCGCGCCTCAGTAGCCGTCATCGGAGCCGAGGTAGCCGATAAATTATTCAACCGCCGTGAAGGTATAGTTGGTGAAACAATCCGGATTGAAGGTCAACCATTTCGAGTGATTGGGTTGTTAGCACCAAAAGGCGGAGGTTCCTTTGGCAGTCAGGACAATGTAGTCCTAGTACCACTGACTACAGCCAGAGCACGGCTGATACATAGCGATCGCAATAGCCTGGATGTTATCTTCGTTCAAGCAGTGAGCCCTGAGGCTGTACCCTTGGCTAGCGATGAGATACGCCAGATACTTACCGTCCGACACCGGGTGACACCTGGGGAAGAGGATTTTTCCATATACAGCCAGCAGGATTTCCTCTCCCTTGCCAGCACCATCACCGGAGTCTTAACCATCTTTCTGGGTGGCATTGCGGCAATCTCTTTATTAGTTGGAGGAATCGGCATCATGAATATCATGCTGGTTTCAGTGACCGAACGCACACGCGAGATCGGGCTGCGCAAAGCCATTGGTGCCCGTAAAAGAGACATCTTAATCCAATTCCTCACCGAATCCTCGTTGCTCAGCCTATTTGGTGGATTAATCGGCATTGCCTTTGGCTGGTTAATCGCCTTTGTGGTTGGACGAATTGCCATAGCCAGCGGTACTCCTTTCTATCCAACTGTGGGATTAAATGCGATTCTATTGGCAACCATCTTTTCGACAGCTGTAGGTCTCTTCTTTGGGCTTTACCCTGCCAACCGCGCTGCCAATCTTGAGCCGGTGGAAGCATTGCGGTACGAATAAAAATATTGTAGCAAATCATCCTGTTTTATTGACATTTGCGGTTATTTAACAGGAAAATGGAATGAAATGATATGTAAATTTAATTATAGTAGGAGGTAACATGAAAATTGCCATTGGTGCTGATGAGCGAAAACCTGTTGTGGATGATGTCATGGACTACCTGAAGAAGAAAGGGCACATCATTCATTATTATGGACCAGTGGGTCCAGAAAGTGTGCCCTGGCCGGATGTTGCTATCGATGTTGCCCAAGACGTTACCAAGGGCAAAGCGGATGAAGGCATCCTGTTCTGCTGGACCGGTACGGGGGTATGTATGGCGGCTAACAAGATCAAGGGAGCACGTGCGGCTTTATGCGTGGATGCCGAAACAGCACGGGGAGCGCGACTGTGGAACAACGCCAATATCCTATGTCTTTCATTGCGTCATACCACCTCAGCGGTAGCAACTGAGATTTTAGATGCCTGGTTCTCTACCTCTTACCTACCTAATCCCACTGATGATGCATGTCTACAAAAGATTAATACACTAGACACTGATAAATAGTTAAATTATTAGATAAAATGAGGGGGTAAATTATTCTACAGTTGGCTTAGGAGAAATTACATGTCAAATTGGAAAATTATGCTCACAGACGGTTTAGAGGAAAATGGTAAGAGCATCCTTGCAGAACAGGGACAAGTCGATGATAAAAAGGGAATTTCAGCTGAAGAACTGTTAAATATTGTTGCTGAATATGATGCACTTATTGTTCGTAGTCGTACCAAAGTCACGCGCGAGGTATTTGAAGCAGCCAAGAAGCTTAAGGTGGTCGGACGCAGCGGGGTGGGTGTGGATAACATCGATTTACAGGTGGCTAAAGAGTATAACGTAACTGTGGTAAATGCACCCATTGCGACCACCCGCGCTGTAGCAGAGCTAGCCATAGGATTCATCTTTGCTTTAGCACGCGAGATCCCACGGGCAGACAGTAGTATGAAAGCTGGTGAGTGGATAAAGAAAGACTTGGAAGGTGTGGAATTGAATGGAAAAACATTGGGCATCATCGGCCTAGGACATATTGGTTCAAGCGTGGCTAACATGGCTTTACCATTAGGTATGAAGGTTTTAGCCTGTGATCCAATTCTTAATGCGGAAAACATTCGTTCCTGTGGTTGCGAACCCTGTGAGTGGGAAGAATTATTAAAACAATCAGATTTCATCACCATTCACACACCACTTTCAGACACCACCCGGGGAATGATTAATGCTGAAACCATTTCAAAGATGAAAGATGGAGTGCGTATCATTTGTGCCGCACGCGGAGGGATTATCGATGAGGCTGCTTTGCTATCTGCACTTAACTCTGGCAAGGTAGCCGGTGCAGCACTGGATGTATTTAATACCGAACCGCCGGTGGATAGCGAACTGGTCAAACACCCACGTGTGATCGCAACACCTCATATCGGCGGTCAAACCAGCGAAGCGCAAACACGAGCAGCGGAGGATATTGCCACCGAAGTATTGGCAGCGCTGAGTGGTAAGACCTTACGCTGGAAGGTTACTTAAACTTTTATTACTGAAAGCCAGGAAAATATGGAAGAAAAATTCAAACAATTAAAATTATTAGAAGGTGAAATTTACAATTTAATCGCAGCCAGTGCTTTACTTGGCTGGGACCAACAGGTAAACATGCCCGAAGGGGCGGCGGAAGATCGAAGTGAACAGATTTCCACCCTGGATACACTTGTCCATCAAAAAGCCACATCTGAGGAGATGGGTAGACTTTTAGATGACCTGGAACCTATCGTAAAATCGATGGATCCTGATTCAGATGAAGTACGCTGGGTTAAGGTTGCCCGCCGTGATTACACCAAGCGCATACGGGTGCCAGCTGAATATGTGGCCGAAATGGCACGTGTATCCACAGTGGCTCAGTCTGCGTGGGAAAAAGCAAAAAGAGAAAATAATTTTCTCCACTTTAAACCCCATATTGAAAAGCTGGTTGTTCTGCGACGCCAGTATGCTGATTTTTTTGCTCCATACGAGCATGTGTATGACCCTTTGCTAGATGACTTTGAACCAGGCTTGAAAACAGCGGAAGTACAACAAATATTTAATGAACTGAAACCTCAACAGGTTGCATTAATTCAAGCTATTAGCCAGAAAGAACCAGTGAGGGATGATTTTCTTCACCAAAATTACGATGAAAAGGGACAATGGGACTTCGGCAAAGAAGTAATCACCAAATTTGGTTACGACTGGAAACGAGGACGACAGGATAAATCCGCTCACCCCTTTACTACCAGTTTTGGCTTAAACGATGTGCGTATTACCACGCGGTTCAATGATGCATTTTTCAATACTGCTATATTCGGAACCATGCACGAATGCGGTCATGCACTATATGAACAGAATATTGACCAGAAATTTAACCGCACCTCACTGGGCGGTGGGGCTTCTATGGCTATTCATGAATCACAATCGCGCCTTTGGGAGAATTTGGTAGGTCGATCATTGGCATTTTGGAAGGGCAATTATGCACGACTGCAGGAAATTTTTCCTGCACAATTAGGTAATGTGAGTCTAGAAACATTTTACAAAGGCATCAATAAAGTCGAACCTTCTCTCATCCGCGTGGAAGCAGATGAAGCAACCTATAACCTACACATCATGCTTCGCCTGGAGTTGGAAATCGCCTTAATGGAGGGGAGTTTAGCTGTTGCCGATCTACCTGAGGCATGGAACGCACGTATGCAGGAATATCTTGGTGTAGTTCCACCCAATGATGAGAAAGGTGTGCTACAGGATATCCACTGGTCGTTCGGAGGGTTTGGCTACTTCCCAACTTACGCACTAGGAAACCTGGTGGCAGCACAATTATGGGAAACCCTGCGTAAAGATATTAGCGATCTGGATGCACAGATAGAGAAGGGCAAGTTTGATTCGTTGCTGAACTGGCTGCGGGAGAAAGTGCATAGGTGCGGGGCGAAATTTGAACCACAGGAACTGGTGCAAAGAATCACGGGATCCAAGATCAACCCGGATGCTTATATACGAGGATTAAGAGAGAAATTCGGATCGATTTACCAGCTTTGAAGTAGTGACCCATTTAATGAAATAATGATGCAAAGTAATAATTAAAAAACCTATCGGATCTAAATTATTTCACATCAATCTTATGCTATGAAATTTGGAGTTGTCTTACCTACTTATGGTTTGCATGTTGACCACAAGCAGATACTGGATACTGCACAAGCAGCGGAAGAATTTGGTTTCGATTCAGCCTGGTTGACGGATCACCTGGCATTATCAACGAAAGAAGCAGGGCGCTTTTCCACCATTTATGAAGCCATCACCAGTATGGCTTTCATCGCAGGACGAACACAAAGAATCAAACTAGGCACCTCCACACTGGTACTCCCCCAGCGCAACCCACTGGAAATCGCCAAAGAGATTGCGACACTGGATGCCCTTTCTCAGGGACGTGTATTGCTTACATGCGCGATTGGCTGGTCAGCTGGTGAATATGCCAACCTTGGATTTGAATTTAAAAATCGTGCTCAACGCATCGTGGAAGCCATAAATATCCTGCGACTTCTCTGGTCGTCACATGAACCAATTAATTACATTGGCAGGTATTACCAGTTCAAGGATGTCAAAATCTCTCCACCTGCCCACCAGCCGGGCGGACCACCCATCTGGCTGGCTGGCGATTCCATAGCAGCCATCCGAAGAGCTGCACGTATTGGGGATGGCTGGCACCCCAACACGAGAAAAGTGACACAATTAAAAAATGAGATCGAGATAATACGTTCATTGAACCAAAATCCTAAATTTGTGATTGGCATGCGCTGCCGTATGAATTTTAATGCCCAAACAGTTGAAGATATGCCCTTATATGGTCCTATTGAGCATGTTCACAAGGCAATGAAAGCATATGCTGAAACTGGTTTGAATTACTTGATGATTCATTTTGATTGCGAAGATCAAAAAATCCGCGAGAAGCAGATGCGCGAATTTCAAGAAGAGATTGCACCGTTTTTCAAATAAATATCCAATCAGATATTACCTGCAAAACTTGCCCAGTGTATAAAATGAAAGGGATACTGGATTGATTTAAAATGCGCCGCGATCCCCATAAAAAGCTGGGTCAGTTGGGGTCTTTCCACTCGGATCCCATACATACACCCAATCACCCTCATGAGCCCAATTAAATAGCCAATGAGCATCCCCAATGGATAGATTCACACAGCCATGAGATTGAGGATAACCAAACCAGGCGCGCCAGTAAGCGCCATGCAGGGCTCTTTTTTGATCGTAGTACATGGTGAAAGGAACATTTTCAAATAGATAATAGTCCACTTTACCAACCTCAAAGGCACCGGTCATAGTCTCATACTCTTTCTTTTCATAGATTTGGAATAATCCGGGGCGGGTGTAATATGGTTCGGCACCACTAGCCAGCAAGGTAGCAAAAAGAATTTTTCCCCCCTCGTGAACAACCAGCACCTGTTCTAGCAGGTTTACTTCTATCCAGCGGTCATTATCTACCCCTTCTGGTTTTGGGCTGTGAATATCCACGACCCTGATATAACGTTTTTCTACCCATTTTCCCAAACCCACCATATACCAGGTGGTTTTTTCTGCCTCTACCTGGTCATACACCTGAACCACCATCTCACGAGTTAATTTCTCCGGTAGTGTCTTTGCTGCATAACTTGCTGAAACACGAGGATTGGTATCTTCCACAATCCAGCCAAAATCATTGGCGGGCTGACGCACAAATTGGAGGCCTTGAAAAAATGAGTAATTGGTTGGTGAGGCGCGAATCCATTCATTGGTCTCCACCATCACATAGGGATTGTTGTTCACAACTGCTTGATTCTTATAAGAGATATATTGATTTTGTCCTGGTGGCAACTTTCGTAAAGCATTTACCCCAGCCAGGGCTGACTCAAGATTTGGATAAAAAGTTGCCTGATCCCCAAAAGGCAGATTTAACTTAGCATACTTCTTCTCAATTTGCGCCAATGTGGGGTCAGGTTTAACTGCCGGCAGGGGTTTCAGCGGTAGTGTTAATCCCTTTTGCGCCAGATCAGTTAAAGCTTTCGCTGGGCCCATTAACAAACAATCCACAGGTTGAATTAAGTAGACACGTGGTGCACATAAGGGTTTATCTGTGGATAAGTTGTATAAATTTGATGTACTCTGTGAAAGATTGTTTTCAACAGGGGACGGTGACAGCACAGGAGATGGGGTTGTCTCAGGGGTACTTTGAGCCCAAATACCTTTAGGAATTCCGGCGGTTATGAGTATTTCAATCAAGATAAACGTATATAAAAAAAATCTTTTCATAAAAAGTTCAATACTTTATAGTGATAAAAGCAAACCAAAGTATTTTACCCCAATCCTGGTATTTCTCGTAAATCAGGATTGAAATTGATAACGTAAAACTGGAGACTTTGGCGAACGCCTCGCTACCTCAATAAATCCTTCTTTCAAAAATTTAGAAGTGATACCCATATCTGCATTTACGGGATGTTGATGTTCGGTACGATCTTTTGGGTATGCCTCAGAAGTTCGTGCTCAGCTCCGATAAGCATAATCCAATGCAGTGCAAATTAACTCAACCATATGCCCTTGCCCACTTGCTTCCTTACGAATGAAAAAGCAGACAATGGACCAAACCTGTTACTCATCGAATCGTTTATAAACCTGCGAGCGATTGAGAGAGGCATACTCCTCTCGGGGTGCAATGGAACACCAACCTGCTGCCTGATCAGCTTGCTACAAGATGATTTCCGGAACTTTCTCGGACTCAACCAGCTGCCTCATAGCGGTCTTATTACCTACACCAGATGCACGCGTAAAATCAAAGCGTTTTAATCTCCAACACATACACCAGCAACCACCATACGCCCCGTGTATACCAAATAAATCCTCAAAACCCCCCAACGTTCTGGAGTTAGAGGATAATATGAAATATTATGTATATTATGTATATTATGCATACAAGGATGAAATAATAACCAACAAAAATACCATTAGTAAATCAAATGCTATAATGTGTTTCAATTTTTAACCTTTTGAACAGGTGACCATGCGTTTTCTAATAACAGGAGCTGCTGGTTTCCTCGGTGCTCCACTTGCAAATGCCCTGGTAAAAGAGGGGCACAGCGTGATTGGTTTAGACGACCTTTCCACCGGTGACCCTGAGCGTCTTTTACCCGATGTGCATTTTGTACGTGGTGATGTCAATGATCGTCCCAAACTATGGAGCCTTCTCCAAGAGGTAGATTGCGTTTATCATCTGGCTGCACGTGTAATTGTGCCCGAATCCATACTCTATCCCCGCGAATACAACCAGGTAAATGTAGGTGGCAGCGTGGCACTGATGGAAGCGATGCGAGATGTAGGTGTACGGCGTGTAGTGTTTGTCTCCTCTGGCTCCATCTATGGCAATCAAACCATCCAACCACTAAAAGAAGATTTCCGTCCTTATCCCGGTTCACCCTATGCGGTTTCAAAACTGGCAGCAGAGTATTATGTTAGAACCATAGGCGATCTATGGGGCATTGATACAATCAGCCTGCGGGTTTTTAATGCCTATGGTCCAGGTCAACGTCTGCCGCCATCACACGCCCCCTTGATCCCTTACTGCCTGCGCCAGGCATTTCAAAATGGCACCATCGTTGTGCATGGTGATGGTAGCCAAACACGAGATTATGTCTATGTCGATGATGTGGTCAAAGCCATGGTAAGCGCCGCAACCGCACCCAATATCGACGATCTGGTGGTAAATATAGGAAGTGGAGTGGAAACATCCGTAAGCGACCTTGTTCGCTTAGTATTGGAGGTCACACAAAAAAATCCGGAAATTATTTATAACACTCAACACGATAGCGGTCCCTCACGGATGTGTGCCGACCTCACTCGGGCGAAAAAGGTGTTAGGTTACAAACCCAGTGTTTCGCTAAAGGAAGGACTAGAACTGACCCTTAATAATGACGCCCGTTTTAGCAAGAAATGACCAACACATCATAATAAAGTATTGATTCGTAGATTTCCCAGATAGCTCATCTAAAGTCTTTTAACCACTCACATTTCCAGACTGGTTATAATCACGCTGTGTCACCGGATATTTTGCCCCGCAATTTCTACCTCGGTCCTGTCCTGCAAGTGGCGCGCAACCTCTTGGGGATGAGATTGGTACACTATGATCAGGGTGAGCGACTTGCCGGCATCATTCTGGAAACTGAGGCTTACGATGGGCAACAAGACCTCGCCTGTCATGCACGAGTTGGAAAAACCCGACGCAATGAGGTGATGTTTGGACCCGCAGGGCATGCATATATTTATTTCACCTACGGGATGCATTGGTGTCTTAACTGCGTTACAGGAGAGGAAGGGTATGCGGCAGCCGTGCTCATTCGCAGCATCCTTCCAGTGGAAGGAATTGCTACGATTGCCAAACGACGTTCAAAGGTAGAGAGACCAGAATGGTGCAATGGCCCAGCCAAGCTTACCCACGCATTAGGAATTGACGGACAGCTAAATGGAGTTGATTTATGTGACATCAACAGCCCTCTGATTATTGAAAAAGGTGATGATATTCCAGATCAATGGATCCAAAGTCTTCCCCGTGTGGGAATTAATTCTGTACCTGAACCATGGCGCAGTAAACCATGGCGCTTACATGCCAACCTCCCACCTGATTGGGAAAAGACCTGAATAACCTATGGTATAAAAAGGATATGAGTCAAAAAACAGATATTTCAATTCCAAAGTTCAGCTACGACCCAACCAAAGTTGTCATTTACGGCGGTGGCGGTTTAAGCAAAATGATCATTGAGCATGTGCGGGTGCTGGGTATGTATGAGATTATCGGCATTATCGATGACCAATTACCCGTAGGGACAGATATTATTGGCGCCAAAGTACTTGGCGGAGCAGATATCCTTAAAAAACTTTTCCAGGATGGCATTCGCACAGCATTTAATTCAGTCGGGGGAATTGGAAATTTTCGGATACGGCTGAATGTGTTTAGAACACTAGCAGAAGCTGGTTTTATTTGTCCGGTACTGGTTCATCCAACAGCGCATATCGATCCCAGCGCCCGCCTGGAACAGGGCGTACTGGTCTTGGCTCACAGCTATGTGAGTGGCAACGCACATGTTGGGATGGGAACTCTAATTAACAATTCAGTGGTAGTTTCACACGATAATTTGATCGGTGTGTGTGTAAACCTCTCACCAGGCTGCATGCTAGCTGGGGATGTAATTGTGGAAGACTTTGCTCAAATTGGCATGAATGCTACAGTGAACATAGGTGTGCGGATTGGCAGCCAGGCACTGATTGGAAATGGCGCAACAGTCAAAGCGAATGTTCCTCCCGGCACACGTGTGCATGCAGGTAGCATCTGGCCATTATTTTCAGAGCCTAAAAATAAGGTGGTCTAGAGCATGTTTCGCAGAGCACGACCCGAGCAAACCACACCACCCCAATCAATTGAAAGAGTCACCTCAGTGCTGGGGAATGGGACGATCTGGCAGGGTAGTCTGCACGGTAGTGGCGGGGTGCGCATTGAAGGCGCCTTTGAAGGTGAGATCGCCCTAAAAGGCATGCTGGTAATCGGAGAGACCGGGCGTGTTACCTGTGCTCATGTGCGTGCCAACACAGTTATTGTAGCTGGTGCAGTAAAAGGCAATATCACTGCTGAAAAGCTTGAAATCCGATCCACTGGGCGGGTTTGGGGAGATGTAACCGTGGTAGCATTTGCTTCTGAAGAAGGTGCCTTCCTGCGTGGCCAAGTAAAAATGGAAGAAAAGGTGGAGCTGGAATTCGGACAAGCCAAAGCAGAATCTTCCCTGAATCCTATGCCCGACCAAAATTCACCACCTTCGAACGAAACTTAACCTGTCTTTCTTTTATTTTCTGTTATCAGCCTAATTTTTTCACACTGTTTTGGATATTCTCTTTTACAGCTATAATGCCATCATTGTTTTTTAGAGGTATTTCCTATGCTGCTTTCACATCTGTTTTCTCAGACACAACGCGAACTACCCGCCGATATTGAAATTGCCAGCCATCAATTGTTGCTGCGCGCGGGTTTCATCCGGCCTCTGGGCACAGGCATCTTCTCTTACCTACCTCTAGCACAGCGCTCGTTAAATAAAATTGCTACCATCATGCGCGAGGAGATGAATGCCATTGGCGGGCAGGAAATATGCATGCCCATCGTTCATCCAGCGGAAGTCTGGCAACGGACAGGTCGCTGGCAGAGCGTCGGGACAGAAATGGGGCGATTCAAAGATAAATCAAACCATGATATGGTTCTGGCAATGACCCATGAGGAAGTTGTAGCCGACCTGACCCATCAACTTATCCACTCGTATCGCCAGTTACCACAACTAATCTACCATATCCAGACTAAATGGAGAGATGACCCCCGCCCGCGAGGTGGATTAATTCGTGTGCGTGAATTCACCATGCTGGATAGTTACAGCCTCGATAGAGATGAAGAAGGTCTCGAGAAACAGTATCAGGCACATTATCAAGCCTACTTTCGCATATTCCAGCGGTGTGAATTGCCAGTTGTTGCCATCCAATCCGATGTAGGGATGATGGGTGGAAAATTGGCACACGAATTCATATATCTGACCCCGGTCGGTGAAGACAATATCTTTTTTTGTCAAAATTGCAGTTATGCCGCCAACCGCCAGGTGGCAAAATTCAAAAAGGATGTACCACAGATTCAAACCCCTTTACCCCTAGAACGGGTTTCAACACCCAACATCACCACAATTGAGAGCCTAACCCAGTTTTTGAAAATACCTAAATCGAAAACTGCTAAAGCGGTTTTTTATATGGCTTCCTTCTTGCCTAACACTAAACATCAAGAGCGCCTAGTCTTTGCTATTTTACGTGGTGATATGGAGATTAATGAAACTAAACTAATGAATGCTCTTCAAGCCACTGATTTACGTCCTGCCAGCGAAGAAGAAATCTTACACTCAGGAGCGGTACCGGGTTATGCCTCTCCGGTTGGACTTAAGAACATCCTTGTCATCGTGGATGACCTAATTCCTAACTGCCCAAACCTGGTGGCAGGTGCGAATGAAGAAGGATTTCATTTGCTCAATGTCAATTACGGGCGTGATTTTACAGCAGATTTTGTAGCGGATATTGCCTGTGCTTATGATGGCGCGCCTTGTGAAAATTGCGGAAAACCATTATTCAGTCAAAGAGGTGTTGAGGTTGGCAATATATTCAAACTGGGTACAAGATATTCAGAATTCAATGATTGTACTTTCACGGATGAAGATGGTAAGGAAAAACTGGTCATTATGGGTTCCTATGGTATCGGTCTGGGTCGGTTACTGGCCTGCATTGCAGAAGAACATCATGATGAAAAAGGTTTATGCTGGCCTGCCAGCGTCACCCCCTACTCCATTTACCTGATACTCATTGATACAAAAGATAAACTTTTGAAAGAAAAAACGCTTGCCTTATACCAGAAATTGATTTCACTAGGACTGGATGTGCTTTATGATGATCGGGAGGAAAGCCCGGGGGTGAAATTTAATGATGCTGATTTAATTGGATTACCAGTACGAATTACCCTCAGTAAAAGGTCTTTAGATGCCGGGGGAGCCGAGTTAAAATCCCGCCACAGCGATGAAAAGACATTTGTACCTCTTGACCAAGTAGCTCTGCGTGTACTGGAATTGCTAAATTATCAAATATAAAAATTAATTAGCAATCAGGGTTGGATAAAAGTTAAAGTTCCCTAAATGGTTAATTGAGCATGGATTTTGTGGTTTAAATAGTAAAATCTATCCCATGGCAACTAAACCGAAATATCTTGTTCCTATGTCCTCCCCGGAAATCACTGCAGCTGACCGACAGGCTGTCATGCAGGTTCTCAATACACCGTTTCTCAGCATGGGACCATTTATTGAAAAATTTGAAAAAGCAATTTGCCAGTATACAGGAAGCCGTTATGCCATTGGGGTCAGTTCAGGTACCACCGGTCTGCACCTATGTGTACGAGCAGCCAATATTTCCTCTGGCGACTGGGTTATCACAACCCCCTTCTCCTTTGTATCTTCTGCCAATGTGCTCTTATTTGAAAATGCCATCCCTGTGTTTGTGGATGTGGAAGAATCCACAGGTAACATAGATGTGAATCAAACACGCCAAGCAGTAAATGATCTGGTCACGGGTGGAAAATCCGCCCAACAGTGGCTGCCACCGCAAGGTGTAAACAATGTAAGTAAATTAAAAGCACTGCTTATTGTGGATGTGTTCGGGCAGCCAGCCAATTTAAATGTCTTTCGCGCTATTGCAAACGAGCACAAATTAAAGTTAATCGAAGATGCCTGCGAAGCCCTTGGAGCAGAAACTGAGTATGCGAAAGCTGGAACCGGAGGAGACTATGGCGTTTTTGCCTTTTACCCAAATAAACAAATAACCACCGGCGAGGGGGGGATGGTGGTCACAGATGACAAGGATGCTGCGGACTTGATGCGCGCATTACGCAATCAGGGTCGTGCACCGGGTGATACCTGGCTACAACACACTTACCTGGGATATAACTACCGCATGGACGAAATGAGCGCAGCTCTTGGATTATCACAATTACAGCGGTTGGATGAATTGATTGATAAACGGGATCAAGTTGCCCGATGGTACAACCAGCGATTAACCCAGATCGCAGGTATACATCCTCCAAAGATATCTGCAACAACGAAACGGGTGAGTTGGTTTGTCTATGTCGTCCAACTGACGGAGGATTTGGATCGAGACCAGTTAGCCTCTCTGCTTGAAAATGAAGGAATCCCTGTGCGACCCTATTTCCTACCCATCCACTTGCAACCTTATATGAGGGAGCGCTTTGGATACCAATCCGGGATGTATCCCATTACAGAAAAATTAGGTAATAAAGGATTGGCGTTACCCTTTTCCAGCATCATGAGTGAAGAGCAAGTGGACCTGGTATGTAGCAAGCTCAGAAAATGTATTTCACGATTTTAAATTCTTACTGTCATGGATACGTTAATTGAATTCGCTCCTGCTCGCCGCTGGGGAATCACACTTTACACCGGGATATCACTGATATTGCTGGCAGTCAGTGTATATTTTTTCATTTATTCGTTAGATCGGTCAGAGAGTCCTTACTTTATTCTCACCTTACTTGGATCCGTATTCGCCATTCTACCCCTTCCCTTTATTCTTTATAGCGCTTTCTCTCTTTGGCGTGCACGCTACTTGCTTGACCGCAATGGATTGCGCCTGCGCTGGGGATTACGCAGTGAGGATATTCCCATGCCTGACATCCAATGGGTACAAACACTGGAGGGAAGCGGAATGAAGTTGGTGTATCCAAGCTGGTCATTTACGGGTATCCTGCGTGGACTTCGCTCCTCTCCAGGTGCAGGCGAGGTGGAATTCTTTGCCACGCAAAAAAGCAAGTTGTTGCTCATTTCCACCCCGAAGAGAATTTATGCAATCTCACCAGTCAACCCCTCAGAATTTCTACTTGCATTCCAACGAGCATTCGAGTTTGGTTCAGTGTCACCCATTCCTCCTCAATCCACCCAGCCAGGCACCTTCCTTGGCACAATTTGGAATGATTCACCTGTAAGATGGTTATTAATTTCGGCTGTTTTATTAACACTGGCATTATTGGTAGTGGTTATCCTGCTCATTCCAACCTATTCAGAAATTATCATAGGATACACAAATCCAGCCAACCCAACTAACCCTGTTCCCTCTATTCAGCTGTTCATCTTACCTGTACTCAGCTTTTTCTCTCTTATCATGGATATATTGCTTAGTTTTTTCTTTTTTCGCCGTGAAAGATTACGCCCTTTATCATATTTCATCCTATCCAGTTCCATTCTTACGTCCCTGTTATTGTTTGCAGCGTTATTATTTATTCAATAATTTATAAAGAATGCCAAAAAAAATTGGAATACCAAGAATAAATAATGCTTTTTACACAAGTAATAATTTTTTTCAGCTTACACTGGCAGGTGTGTAAATAACATATAATTGCAACTATAGGATATCACATGACTGAAGAAGATCCAAGAATTCTTAAATTACGCGAGATGCGTCTCAAAGCCAGATTGGGTGGTGGCGAGAACCGCATCGCCAAACAGCATGAGAAGGGTAAGATGACTGCCCGTGAACGACTGGATGAATTACTTGATCCAGGTACCTTTCAGGAATTGGAACCCTTTGTCATACGACGTGATGAATCCAGTGGTGATGAAATCTTTATGGGGGATGGTGTGGTCACGGGGTATGGGCAGATCAATGGACGCACTGTGTTTGTATATGCCCAGGATTTCACCATCATGGGTGGCTCACTGGGAGAAATGCAGAGTCATAAAATCTGCCGTGTCATGGACCTGGCATCTCAGAATGGGGCACCGATTATCGGATTGATTGATTCAGGCGGGGCACGCATCCAGGAAGGTGTGCGCAGTTTGGGAGGTTATGCAGAAATATTCCGCCGCAACGCCATTTATTCCGGCATCATCCCACAAATCAGCCTGATCCTGGGTCCCTGTGCGGGTGGTGCAGCATACTCACCTGCGCTCACCGATCTCATTATTATGGTGGAAAAACAATCCTACATGTTCCTGACTGGACCGGATGTAATAAAATCGGTCACCGGGGAGGTGGTGGATTTTGAAAGTTTAGGTGGTGCCGAAGTACACCTCAGTACAAGTGGCACTGCTCATTTAATGGTTAAAAGCGAATCGGATTCACTAAATTTATGTCGATCAGTGCTCAGTTATCTTCCAAATAATAATATGGAAAATCCACCTTCCTACGCTCCGGCTGATGACCCGGGACGCATGGATAAGCAGCTAAACACCATTGTGCCGATGGATCCCACCACACCTTACCAAATGCACGACATAATTCAGCGCATAGTAGACCGAAATTCTTTCCTTGAATTACAATGCTCATTTGCCCCGAATGCCATTATCGGTTTCGCCCGATTAGATGGCAGCAGTGTGGGCATTATTGCTCAGGAGCCATCGGTGATTGCTGGAGTGATCGATATTGATGCAGCCGATAAAATTTGCCGATTTGTTCGTTTCTGTGATTGCTTCAATATCCCCCTCATCACCTTTGTCGATTCTCCAGGTTTTTTACCCGGTGTGAATCAGGAACATCGAGGAATCATCCGTCATGGAGCCAAGGTGCTCTTTGCATATTCTGAGGCGAGTGTACCAAAAATCAGTGTGGTTACCCGAAAAGCCTATGGTGGTGCTTATGTAGTAATGAGCAGTAAATATCTTGGAACAGATATTACCTATGCCTGGCCCAGTGCTGAAATTGCGGTTATGGGACCCGAAGGAGCAACGAATATACTCTACGCCAAACAAATCAGTCAAGCTACACAACCTGAGGAAGAACGTAAACGATTAACCGAGGAATATCGCCAGAAATTTCTTAATCCATACGCAGCTGCCCATGCCGGGTATATTGATGAAGTTATCGAACCATCTGAAACACGACCGCGGTTAATTCTTGCGCTAGCTGCACTGCGTGAAAAACAGGTACCTTCACCCAGGCGGAAACATGGAAATTCTCCCGTTTAAAGGCATTCTACTCCAATGAGTACAGTCACACAGGGTTTGTGGATTACAGTAATCGGCATGAGTCTGGTATTTTTGGGAATACTTGCATTATGGGGATTAATGCAAGTATTGGTGCTGATATTCACCGAAAAGAAGCCGATTAAGAAAGAAAGTTCGATTGAGATAGATGAATTAGAACAAAAAAGGCTGGCAGCTGCAATTGCAGTGGCATGTATGATTGGGATGTACAACTCATCCATCAGCTACTCCTCGCATAAAGAGAAAGAGAGTATCAGCGCCTGGCAGGCAGGACACCGCAGCTATCAGATGTTTATAAATTCTACTCTTCAGCAAATTAAGAAATCAGGAAAATGAGTATGAAAATCCACGTGAAAATACAAAATAAGACTTACACCGTACGCATTGATGATATCCACTCTCGCCCTATTCAGGTAGATGTCGATGGTGAAGATTTTGAAGTATGGCCTGAGGAGATGACCATTCCTCGCGACACAACCCTTCCCCCCAGCGCAACTACAGACAAACCATCACTTAGCTCAGTGCGTCTGGAAGAACCTGTCATCAAGGTTACCCATCAGATGAAACAGGTCAAAGCTCCAATACCCGGTGTGATTACGAGCATCAACGTCAAGGAAGGCGATAAAGTACAGTTCGGCCAAGAATTATGTATCCTAGAAGCAATGAAGATGAAGAATGCCATTCGTGCAAATCGTGATGGGGAAATAGCACATATTTTAATTGCTGAAGGTGATTCAGTACAACATAGCCAGGTACTGATGGAATTTTCTGAATAGTGAATACCTTATGGATTTCAATCAAATTTTCACTTATATCGCAAAATCTTTCCCCAATTTTTATTGGGGAAACCTGGTCATGCTCATCGCTGGTGGTATTCTCATCTATCTAGCAGTAGCCAGAGAATATGAACCTGTGTTACTCCTGCCCATCGGTTTTGGCTGCATCCTAGCCAACCTGGGAATGGCTGTAACACCAGATGGAGATAATTTTCTATCCATCTTGTATCGGGCTGGTATCCAGACTGAACTCTTCCCCCTTTTAATATTTGTAGGTGTGGGGGGGATGATTGACTTCAGCCCTCTACTAGCACAACCTAAAATGGTGCTGTTGGGTGCTGCAGGGCAATTCGGAATATATGGCACTTTAATCCTCGCCACCCTGCTCGGTTTTAATATAAACCAGGCGGCTTCCATTGGTGTTATCGGTGCCATTGATGGACCCACGGCAATTTTTGTGACCGGTAAACTTGCCCCCGAGTTACTCGCTCCTATTGCTGTTGCAGCCTATTCTTACATGAGTCTCATCCCCATCATCCAACCACCCATTATGAAGCTACTTACTACCCGAAAAGAACGGCTGATTCGCATGACATATGCCCCCAAACCTATTTCACGCACCGTGCGGGTGGTTTTTCCCGTAGTGGTAACCATCATCGTCAGCCTGCTGGCACCCAATGCGGCACCCCTGATCGCTACCTTGATGTTGGGAAATTTTTTAAAGGAATCAGGTGTAGTAGAACGTCTAAATAAAGCTGCTCAAAATGAAATCATCAATGTGACTACATTGTTTTTAGGTTTGACTATCGGAGCCACCATGACCGCATCAAGCTTTCTAAATTTGAATACATTAATGATCCTCGGCTTGGGTTTGCTGGCTTTTATTTTGGACACTGTTGCTGGATTGCTCTTTGGTAAAATCATGTCCTTCTTCTCGGGCGGAAAAATCAATCCATTGATTGGTGCGTGTGGAATCTCTGCTTTTCCCATGGCTGGTCGTCTTTCGGCAAAAATGGCTCAGGATGAAGATTTCGAGAATTTCATTCTCATGCACGCTATGGGGTCTAACACAGCCGGTCAACTGGGCAGTGTGATTGCAGGTGGCTTATTATTGACCCTGGTTATGGCTTTATAGCAGTGGTCAAACAAAAACAGAGGTTAATAACCTCCGTTTCTATTTTTGTCGAAGTACTTTGGGTCGAGTTGGCTTTTCGGTTTCTAAACGGTAACCAACCCCCCTTTCAGTCTTAATAAACACCGGATTACGAGGATCCTTTTCAATCGCTTTACGTAACCAAGAGATATGCACGTCTAATGAACGGGTATCACCCATGTAATCTGTTTCCCAAATTTTCCGAAACATATCATCCCGATCAAGCACCACTCCTGGATTTTGCATGAGCATTTTCATTAAAATAAATAATCTCGGGTTTAACCTTGTTTTTCTCCCCTGACAATGCACCCAATGATGTTCCAGGTCTAGTTTAATTGGTCCAACCTCTAACATGCGGTTCTGATTGGGCATCACATGGGGTTTTAAACGATTGACAAGTTTTTGAATGGTGAATGGCATCACCAGTACTTCATCTGCACAATTGGCGTTCTCTACACCCTGTGATTTTTCAAGGATAAGAAATAATGGCAATTTTTTTGATCTTTTGCGTAAATCAGAACAAATGCGTGTGCCAGAAGTGCGCATGGAGGCTGCATCAATCACCACAGCTTTGGGCATACGTTTATTTATTGACTGCAAAGCTAAAGTGCCGTTGGCTACAGATTCCACCCTATAACCTTTCTTGGTTAACCCAACCATGAAAGATGGCCGATTAGCATGTTTTCCTTCAATGAGCAGAATTAAGGGTTTCATTTCATGATGAATGCATAATGATGAATATAACTACATTACACATTATATAAATTTCATGCCTGAGCAGTTATTCTAATTTCTAACCTCTTTTCCTTTTAATCGGGGTTGAGAGTTGATACTTTCTTTCATATTAATCACCCCCCTCTGAACCCCGAGGGTTGATCACACAACCTTAAAAAATCCTAAACCTATTATACCTTAAACTTAAAAATACCCCTTCGAATGCCTTGCTCATGCTAAAATAAAAACAAGATAGATAGGACGAAGTCCATGTCTGAATTATTTGAAGTGACCATTGATAGCCTGCGGGTTTCACTTACCAACCAGCAACGCATTGTTGTACTCAAGGTAGTGGACCAGGAACGATACCTGCCCATTTGGATTGGACCTTATGAAGCAGAAGCAATTACGATAGCACTGCAAGAAATAGAGGTGGCGCGCCCTCAAACTCATGACCTGTTGAAAACCCTGCTGCAGAAATTGGGTGGGAAATTACAAAAAGTTATTATCTCTGCGTTGAAAGATGATATCTTTTACGCCACATTACTCATTGAGGCTAAAGACAAAAATATTGAAATGGATTCTCGCCCTTCAGATGCCATTGCCCTGGCATTACGTGCTCATGTGCCAATACTGGTCACTGCTGAAGTGTTAGAAGAAGCAGCCATTGAACCTGAAAAAGAGGAGGAAATGGAACAGGAGACTCCCTCATCTAGTGAGAGTGACTCCAAGGGTGAGGAACGCTCTTTAAGAAGAGTTCAGCTAGATGACCGACTATCTGTTTTTGACGAGTACTTAAAAAAAAGAGGGAAACCCAAAAACTCAAAAACAGATAATACTGAACAATCTGACGAGAATGAAGATTCACCAGAGCCACAGAAATAATCCCAGCTGAGATAACCATGATAAACGATTTTCCCCCACTGGACGAAAACCGCTCCACCACAGTACAAATGGCTCCTTACAATCAGCAAGCGGAAGAAGCGGTGCTGGGCGCTATATTAATTAATCCTGATGCCTATTTCGAAATTTCACAAATCATCGAGAGTGATCATTTTTATCTAGTGCGCAATCGCTGGATCTGGGATGTGTTGGCTTACCTGCATGACCAGCGTATCCCTATTGATCTGGTCACGACAACTGAAGAACTAGAACGACGCAACCAGCTTACCGATATTGGTGGACAGGCTTATTTAATTTCACTAATCAACCAGACACCCAGTTCGCTTAACGCAGAAGCATATGCCAGAATTGTGGAAGAGACCTCAGTGCGACGTCGGATGATCAATGTTGCTAAGGACCTGGCTAACCTGGCGTTTGACCAGCAGAAACCAATTAATGCAATTCTTGATTCTGCTGAAAAAGCTGTTTTTAACCTCAGTGAAAAACGGGTGAGTCGAGATATGCAGCATGTTAAGGATGTAATCAGTGATTACTACACACAGGTCTCAGCCATATCATTGCAGGGGGAAGAATTATTTGGTGTGCCAACGGGGTTAACGGACATTGATAAATTATTGAGTGGTATGCAGAAATCTGATTTGCTCATCATCGCAGGAAGACCGGGGGCAGGAAAATCTGGGTTTCTACTTACCACTGCTCGCAATGCAGCCCAAAAATACAAGAAAAATGTCGCCTTTTTCTCAATGGAAATGTCCAACGAGCAATTGGTACAACGTTTGATTGCACAGGAAACCGGTATTAATACCCAACTATTGCGCTCCTGTAAATTAGGTGAAGATGAATGGGATAAGTTCGTGAGAGCGGTGGAAATTCTAAGCGGGATCACATTATATTTGGATGATACGCCGGCGATCACCCCGTTACAAATGCGAACAAAATGTCGCCGGTTATACCTGGAACATGGTTTAGATCTTATCCTGGTTGATTACATCCAGCTGATGACGAGTGACGCACGTACTGAAAACCGTGTTCAGGAGGTTTCTTTTATCTCTCGTAGCCTTAAGGCCCTGGCAAAAGAATTAAAGGTGCCCGTCTTAGCAGCAGCCCAGCTTTCACGTGCTGCTGAAAAAAGGGAGGATAAGGAATTTAAACTTTCTGATTTACGCGAATCTGGCAGTCTGGAGCAGGATGCTGATGTGGTCATGTTTATTCAGCGGGAAACAGAAAAACCCAATATAGCCAAGATTATCGTAGCCAAACACCGCAATGGCCCAACCAAGGATGATGGTATCGAGGTCTTTTTTCATAGTGATACAGTCCGCTTTGAAAATGCTGCTACCATCTATCAGGATGATACCATCAGCATCTCCCAAAAGAAGAAGAGATAAGGTATGCAAACTTTTCGCGGGTTTATTGATGATTACCGGCAATCACTCCCCTTGCCTGCTCAATTATTTGATGAACTGCTGCCACAGATTGACCATCTACCAGAATTGAAAGTTACATTATACGCCATCGCGAGCATTGCCCGTAGTGGGGATTTTGCTAACTGCATCTTATTAGAAGATTTCACCAGTGATACACCTTTCATGACCAGCCTGGGACAAAATCCACAGGAAGCACAAAGTACCTTGTTGGACGCTCTTGATCGGGCAGTGCAGCGTGGAACATTACTCAGGGTGGATTCAAAGTACTCAGCCGAGCCGCGCGCTTATTACTTCGTGAATTCACCACGCGGAAGAACCGCTGCGTTGTCACTTCAACAAGGTGAATCCACCACAGCAGTTCCCCAGCCAATCGCTACCCAAAAGAAAGCCAATATCTTTCAACTCTATGAAATGAATATTGGGCCGCTCACCCCGATGATGGCTGATGCCCTGCGCGATGCAGAAAACAGCTACCCAAGCGAGTGGATAGAAGAAGCCATGCAACTGGCAGTTCAGAATAACATCCGCCGCTGGAGTTATGTAAAGGCGATACTAAAAAGTTGGAAAGAGGATGGACATAATGGAGCCAATCGACGAAACTCTGAAGAGGATTACCGCCGCTATGTCAAAGGTAAGTTCGGGCAATACGGAAAACACTAGAGCCAGTAAACCCATTGGAATTGGTGAAAAAGATTGCCCGCTTTGCAAGGGACTGGGTTATTTGCATCGTGATTTGCCGATTGACCACCCGCAGTTTGGCAAACTGGAATTATGCAGTTGTACACAGAACAAAGTTATGCAGAGCAAAGTACAGCGCTTATATCAGGTCAGCAATCTTGATGTCTTTAAAGATATGACCTTCGATAACTTCCATATCAGTGGTCGTTCCGGGACGCACGATCCTAATAAGACCCTGGAGGTTGCCTATCAGACTGCCCAAAATTATTCACAAAGTCTGAATGGCTGGTTGTTGCTCATAGGTGGCTATGGTTGTGGTAAAACTCATCTGGCAGCTGCCATCGCTTCCTTTGTAGTTTCACTAGGAATTCCTACATTATTTCTTACAGTACCTGACCTGTTGGATTGGCTACGTGCCACTTTTGAAAATGATGAACAATCCTATGAAGAACGTCTAGATGAAATCCGCAATGTTCGTTTTCTGGTATTGGACGATCTGGGTACTCAGAATGCCACTGCCTGGGCAACTGAGAAACTCTATCAGATCATCAATCACCGCTATACATTGCGGCTGCCCACGCTGGTAACCACAAACCAAGATTTAAACACCATTGATGAGCGCATAGCCTCCCGACTGCAGGACCGCGAACTGGTTACCAAAGTTCAGATCAATGCACCCGACTACCGCAACCCAGTGTTAGAGACCGTGGCTTCCCCGATTTCCGCACTGGCCAGCGTCAGCGATCACCGCACATTCGACCAATTTGATGATCGCCGCAGTGAGAAATTAAAGCCAGATGAACAGCACAGCTTGGAACAGGCATTTTATGCTGCCCAAAAGTTTGCAGAAAATCCTACCGGCTGGTTGGTACTAATGGGAACCTTCGGCACTGGCAAAACTCACCTGGCGGCAGCTATTGGTCATTACCGCGCCACACTGGGGGAAGAACCAATATTCACTGTAGTACCCGATTTACTAGACCATCTACGCGCCACCTTCAATCCCCACAGTTCGATATCCTATGATCATATTTTTAACCAGGTAAGAAATGCAGATTTGCTCATCCTGGATGACCTGGGCACACAAAGCGCCACCCCCTGGGCGCGTGAAAAGTTATATCAGATTTTCAATTACCGTTATGAAGCCAAGTTACCCACAGTTATTACAACCACCCTATCCCTGGATGAAATTGACCCTCGCATCCGCAGCCGCATGTTGGATGAACGCGTATGCCAGATCCACATGCTCATCATACCGCCATACCACGTTAGCAAAAGAAAAAATAAATAATTTTTTACCGATATTTTTGAATGGAATCTTATTAATTCATTCTCTTCTACTCAGAAATACCTATCTGGAAAAAATTTGAATCTTGTAAATGTATGAGGGTTAATATATTAATAATTAGCATTCTACAACTTTGAAAACCATATCAAATGAAATTCATACACTAAAACAATTGCTGGATAACGAGGTTATCAAAGCACTATCATTACCCCAGGATTCCTGGCTGCGACGATTCATTGACCCACTCTATGCCAAAGCCACCCAGCGTCTGGCTGAATTGGGGGTGCATTTCAACCGCTATGCCGCCCGGCATGGTCTGCCGGCAGCTGCAAATCGTTTTTTGCCACACTTTATTAACAACTATCAAGCGAGTGGTGCTGAAAATATTCCTAAGGAAGGTCCCCTGGTGGTGGCAGCCAATCACCCAGGGACCTATGATTCCCTGATTATTACCGCCAGCCTGCAACGACCTGATATCAAGATTATTTCCAGCGTGATTCCTTTCCTTCAACGGCTACCCACCATCAACCGCCATCTAATTTTTGCCCCACCTCGTGATCAGGTCCATGCCCGCATGAACACAGTACGACAAGCCATCCAGCATTTATGGGAAGGTGGGGCATTACTAATTTTTCCTAGCGGGCAAATGGACCCGGATCCCGCCTTCATGCCGGGCGCCAAGGAGGAATTACATTCGTGGTCGCGCAGTTTAGGTTTCTTTTTACGGCAAATCCCGCAGGTACGGATTATCCTATCCATCATTAGTGGAGTTCTAGCTCCCTCCTGTGTCCGCCACCCCATAACCCACCTGCGCCGAAGAAGGGTGGATCGACAACGCATTGGGGAAATGCTTCAGGTGATCCGCCAATTAATTTTTGATAAATTCTATCCTCTCAACCCATTGGTTACATATAGCGAACCACTTGCTTTTAATAATTCAGTGGACATTCATGCGAGGATCCTTAGGATAGCCGAGGAACTACTCAGCAAACATCTTTCCAGACCAACCTCCAAATTAGAATTAACCAGGTAATAAATCTCTCACAAGGGTTTCAATTCCGCCCAGTTCTCTCCCCAACTCGCATCCGCGATGAGAGGTATGGATAACCGATAGGCATTTTCCATCACCTCCTTCACCACCCTAGCAGTCTTTTCTAATTGATCCTGCGGGCACTCAAGCAGCAGCTCATCATGAACCTGCAATAACAACTTCGCCTGTAAACCTTCCTTGTGAAAGACCTCGGGTAATCTAATCATTGCAATCTTAAGGATATCAGCCGCTGTACCCTGAATGGGTGCATTAATAGCTTCGCGTTCTTCGCGTGCCTTGATCTGTGGCGTTGCTGGATTGCGCAGATTGGGAAAATAACGACGACGCCCCAGCAATGTTTCCACATAACCCTGGTGGGCAGCCAGACGACGGATATTATCCAAATATTCTTTTACACGCGGAAAACGCTGGAAGTATGCATTAACAAAATTTTCCGCTTCAGCAAGAGTTAAATCGGTTCCCTGCGCCAGACCATATGCACTCATGCCATAAATCAAACCGAAATTAATGGCTTTGGCATGCCGCCGCTGTTCTTTGCTCACCTGTTCCAGCGGCACATTGTAAATGGCAGATGCTGTCGCGGCATGAATATCCTGACCGGCAAGAAAGGCTTCTAACATAGCCTTATCACCTGACATATGCGCTACAATACGCAATTCAATTTGTGAGTAATCTACTGAAAGCAACACATTGCCCTGGCTGGCAATAAATCCCTTACGCACCTGATGACCAGTCTCCGTCCGGGTGGGGATATTTTGAAGGTTGGGTTCTGAAGATGCCAGCCGACCGGTAACTGAACCAGTTTGATTAAATGAGGTATGTACCCTGCCGGTCTGTGGATTCACTTGCTGCGGAAGTGCATCCAGATAGGTAGAAACCAATTTTGCCAGCTCACGGTATTCTAAAATCCAATCTACCACTTCGTGTTTTCCGCGTAACACCTCAAGCACTGAAGCAGAAGTGGACCAGGTATTGGCTTTGGTTTTATAACTATTGCCCGGTGGAGGCAGTTTAAGCGTTTCAAACAGGGCTTTGGAAAGTTGTTGGGTGGAGTTTAGATTAAATGGGTAACCAACTGAACGAAACACCCCTTTTTCCAATTCCAGCATTCTTTCTTTAAACTCTTTGGATAATTTATGCAAAAACTCGCTATTTAGCTCCACCCCAACATATTCCATTTCCTCCAGCACCGGTACTAAAGGCATCTCAATCTGATGGAATACCTCAGCCACATTTTGTTGCCGCATGCGTTCCGCAAGTATTTTTTGCAATCGCAATGGCACTTCTGCATCGGCTGCCGCATAGGTAGCCACATCCGAAATGGCAATCTCAGCCATCGAACGCTGATTTCGTCCAGTACCAATCAATTCCTCAATCTGGGTCATACGGATATCAAGTTCGACCTCTGCCATATCCTTTAAGCCGAGGCGGCGCGTCGCTGGTTCGATTAACCAGGCAGCGATCATCGTATCAAAAGTCAGGGGCCTGACAATCAAACCATGGTTTCTTAACACCAGACTGTCATATTTTAGGTTATGCCCAATTTTTGAGATATGACCATCAGTAAATGATGGGCGAAGTGCATCAATCACCTGCTCAAGTTCCAGCTGAGTTTGATTACCCAGGTGACCTACCGGTATATAGTAACCCTGCCCCTCCTGTACAGACAACGAGATACCCACCAACCGGGCACGCATTGGGTCAGTCGAAGTGGTCTCGGTATCCAGAGAAATGATTTTTGCATCTTTTAAGATATCTTTGAGTTGATTGAGTTTCTCCTCAGTATCGATTATTTCCACCCGAACCTGATATTTCGGTGTCTGACCAATCCGAATCACCTCTTTATTAAACAACGACATCTGATCACCCACCCCTATACTTCCACCACCAGAGGTCATTGCTTCCAAACGGGAAAGGAGAGAGCGAAATTCCAATTGCCGAAATAAATCTGTAAGTTGATCATACTTAAACTTCCCTACTCTGGTGCGTTCCAGGTCCAGATGAACCTCAAGGTCTGTGCGAATCTTTGCCAGTTTATAACTGAGATACGCATTTTCTTTATTTTCCAACAATAAGTTGCGAATTCGCTCCGGATAATCATCGAGGTGAGCATACACCTCGTCTAAGGATGGGTGTTTTTCTAAAATTTGTAGAGCAGTCTTTTCCCCCACACCTCTTACACCGGGGATATTATCTGAAGGATCACCAACAAGGGCCTTGTAATCCACCACTTGGTCAGGTCGAACACCCATGTCCGCCTTTACTTCCGCGGGTGTGTAATCCTTCGCTTCCGCTAACTTTCCACCTGCCAGACTGACAATCACGCAATCATCCACCAGCTGAAGCAAGTCGCGGTCACCAGTAATGATTTTTACTCCCAACCCTATTGCTACCGCCTGACGAGCAATAGTTCCCATAACATCATCCGCCTCGTATCCTTCCTTCTCAAGACGAGGGATGTTGAATGCATCAACCACCTGACGAATCCTATCAATCTGTGGGATGAGGTCATCAGGCATTTTCGCCCGTGTGGCTTTGTATTCACTGAATATTTCATTACGGAACGTCTTGCCAGTGTCGAAGGTTACAGCTAAATATTTTGGTTTTTCCTGTTCCAATATTCGAAAGAGGATATTGGTAAAACCATACACCCCCGCGGTCGGTTCACCACTCCGCGTCTGAAAACGGGACCCCGAAGCCATGAGTGCAAAAAACGCCCGGTAAGCCAGGGCATGACCATCGATTAAATAAAGTGTATCAGGCATAGCATACCCCAATTAGTAATTCTTTGTTACTCCTGCTAGGCAAAGTAAATCAATCATTTGTTATGAGTGTATCACAAGAGAATTCCTGTTTGAGTTTTTATACTAGTGGAGAAAGCAGATTCATTCATTTTTTATGAGATAATAGGCAAAATTCTGGAGAAACAGTGAACTTTCATAAAATTTGCGTTCTCGGATTAGGGTATATAGGACTTCCTACTGCCAGCACCTTCGCCACCCATGGCCTACAAGTGATAGGCGTGGATGTCAATGAGCAAATCGTCCATGGCTTGCAGAATGGTCAAATTCATCTCTACGAACCCGGATTGCGAACCATGGTACAGGCAGCAGTAAAATCTGGCAACCTGGTCATTCAAGGAAAACCTGAAACTGCAGATGCGTTCATTATTGCTGTTCCCACACCACTCACCCACGATAAGAAAGCCGATATGCAGTATGTAATTTCAGCTGCTGAATCGATTCTGCCTGTGCTTGATAAAGGAAACCTGGTTGTGCTGGAATCCACCTCGCCACCACGCACTACTTTGGATGTGGTTGCACCCATTCTCGAGCGGAATGGTTTAAAAGCAGGACAGGATTTCTTCTTAGTCTATTCACCCGAACGTGTATTGCCAGGTCAAATTTTAAGAGAGTTAATTGAAAATACCCGCGTTATTGGTGGGATAAACGAAACCTCGGCGGAATATGGCCGCGAGCTGTATGCCACATTTGTACGCGGGGAAATCATCCTAACCGATGCAACCACTGCTGAGATGGTCAAATTGATGGAGAATACCTACCGAGATGTCAACATAGCACTGGCAAATGAATTTTCTCATCTAGCTGAGCATTTCGGTGTGGATGCATGGGAAGTAATTCGTCTCGCAAACCTTCACCCGCGAGTCAAAATATTAAATCCTGGACCTGGTGTGGGGGGGCATTGCATCTCTGTCGACCCCTGGTTCTTGGTAGAAGCCGCACCGGATGCTACACCCCTCATTCATACGGCACGCCTGGTAAATGACTCACAACCACAACATGTGGTGAACATCATTCAACGGTATCTTGGTGAGTTAACGAATAGAAAAATTGCCCTGCTCGGATTGACATACAAAGCCAATGTGGATGACCTGCGCGAAAGCCCGGCATTAGTTGTCGCAGATTTACTCATGAAACAAGGTGCCCAAGTATCTGCCTTCGACCCATTTATTAGAAATAGGCAACCTCTTGAAATACCTGTCAGCACTACCTGGGAAGAAGTTATCCAAGAGTGTGAAGTCATACTTTTACTGGTTGCTCACAATGTATTGCTTGGGTTGGAACCCGGACAGGTACGCGAACATACCAAAGCCCGTGTGGTAGTTGACACGGTAAACGGTTGGGATCAAAAACAATGGCAAGCAGCTGGATTTCACTTCCTGCGCTTGGGTGACGGGAAACTTAGATCAGCATAATCCTGATGTCAGATCTCCGCATTTTATCCATCTTTGGCACACGACCAGAAGCAATCAAAATGGCCCCGGTGGTACAGTTGCTTGCACAAACCCCCGGTATCATTTCACGAGTGTGTTGTACCGCCCAACACCGTCAGATGCTTGACCAGGTATTGAATATTTTTAATCTCCAACCTGATATTGATTTAAATTTGATGCAAGCCAATCAGACATTAGCTAATTTAACTGCAAATATCTTTCATTCACTTGACCCCATCATATTAGAAGAAAAACCCGATTGGGTACTAATACAGGGTGATACCACTACAGTCATGGCTGCAGCCATTTGTGCGTTTTATCACCATATTAACATAGGACATGTAGAGGCTGGATTACGTACCAATGAGAAGTATTCTCCTTTTCCAGAAGAGGTCAACCGCCGTATAGCCAGCACCCTGGCTGACCTACACTTTGCCCCAACAGAACATAGCCGGCAGAATCTTTTGCGTGAGGGTGTAGCAGATTGGCGCATTAAGGTTACTGGCAATACCGTCATTGATGCATTACAAAAAATCATACAGTTGCCATTACCAGAAGAAATTAAAGTCCTGCTTGAAGAACGTAAGATAATAAATAAAGAGCGGCAACTCATCACTGTCACTGCACACCGGCGGGAGAGCTTTGGCAAACCCATTGAAGATATCTGTTATGCCCTGCGCCAGATTGCAGAAACCTACCCTAACCAAGTGGAACTGGTATACCCAGTACATCTCAACCCCAATATACAAGAACCTGTTTATAGGCTTCTCGGAGGAATTCCTAATATCACATTATTGCACCCCATTGAATATCTTCCTCTAGTTCACCTACTCAAACACTCGAAAATTGTGCTTACTGATTCTGGTGGCATCCAGGAAGAAGCTACCGGTCTTGGAATTCCAACACTGGTATTAAGAAACGTGACTGAACGCCCCGAAGGAGTTGATGCAGGAGTGCTGAAGTTGGTCGGTACCGACACCCAGCGAATATTTAAAGAAACCTGTATCTTACTGGAAGATGAGCAGGCTTACAACAGCATGGCACATGCAGCCAATCCGTATGGTGACGGTCATGCTGCAGAACGCATTGTCCAGGCGATATTGGAATATCGAGAACAAGGGTAATCTGCTTAGCTTAATTCATATAAACTATATAGTTTTTTTATTGAGAGACTCTCAGTGACCACCCACAGTGTTTGTTTATTACCAAAATTGAAAGGTATTGGAGGACCTTCCGTCTTTCAAATGAAGATTCGTCAGGGATTGGAGCAACATGGCGTCTCGGTTCATTTTGATCCCAATCGAACTGATTGCGCGTCTATCCTGGTTATTGGAGGAACAAATCAATTAGTTAACTTATGGCGAGCCAAAAAACGTGGCGTACGCATAGTCCAACGATTAGATGGGATCAATTGGTTGCATCGGCTTCGACCAACTGGTTTGCGGCATTATCTGCGTTCAGAGCGCAACAACTTAGTGCTGGCAACTATTCGTCATTACCTGGCAGACCATATTGTTTACCAAAGCGTATTTACACATGACTGGTGGCAAAACCGTTACCAAAACGTCAACTCAACATCACAGGTAATTTACAACGGTGTTGACCTTCAAATCTTTACTCCTCTGGGTTCACAACACACCTCAAAAGACCTCATCCGTCTTCTGGTCATCGAGGGCAGTTTCAGCGGTGGTCACGATCGTGATTTATATAACGCAGTTGAATTGGCATGGGGGCTACGTCTGGCTACTCAGAAGCGAGTGGAATTATTGATTCTTGGTCAAACTCCACGTAATTTAATTACACCCATAAACTCTACTTATGAAGACTTAGTGCATTGGGAAGGCGTGATTCCTTATCGTGAAATTCCAGCATATTACCGAAGTGCACATTTATTCTTTCCTGCTGAGATCAATGCTGCCTGTCCCAACACCGTAATCGAGGCTTTTGCCTGCGGACTACCGGTGATTGCTTATGCCACTGGTTCATTGCCTGAGTTGATTCAGGGGGATGCAGGACGAACAGCGCCCTATGGGGCTAATTACTGGAAGCTAGAACCGCCTGAACCCCAAGCCCTTATCCAAGCAGCACTAGAAATACTTAGCAATCAACCACGCTTCCGTAAAGCTGCTCGTGCACATGCCGAGAAACACTTCAGCCTTGAGAAAATGACTGAAGAGTATCTAGCTGCGCTACGAATTTAACTCAAACGTAATTCAACAAACACGCACATTAGGCAGCCGTCCGCGTCTTCCCTCCCACGGATAGATAATGAAAGCATCTGTGATGGCAGCATAGTAATCAGGGCGAAGGTCACCAAATAAATTACGTTGAGGGTTGAAATGCAATACACAGGTATAGCCAACGCCACCTGCGCCGGAGATTCGGTTTTTCACCGCGGTCATAGTGCGACCTGACCCCCATACATCATCCACCACCAGTACCCTCCTCCCGGTAAGCAAGCTCTGATCAGGAAATTCCACAAAGTTTGGCCACGCCAAAAATCGTTGCGCCTGTGGTGAGGTATCCACCTGGGACTCAGCCGGGAAATCCACACTGGCGGTGAAAATCGTACTCAAGCCCAATGCTTCCGCCAACATACCACCGGGGATGATTCCACCACAGGTGATTATGATCATGGCATCAAATTCCAGGTCAAATTGAGGGACCAAATGGTCAATCAGTTTTTCAACATCATCCCAGGTAAGGATTTCTTGGCGCATATTTACTAATTATTTAATAAAACGATAAATAAATTATAGCAGTTAGTCAATCTGGCAACTAAAAAACCTTTGATTTAGAATATTCTGCATCACCTATATTCATAACCATGTACGATTATCGTTCTACCTCAATCGAAATCATCCAGCAATTCAAGTTACCAAAGGTGGGTTTTTCTGCAGACCTCATTTTTCCTAATTATCAAGGCCTATCAATTTATAACCTACCTGCCAGCATATTTAATTGGCTGGGAGTGGAACCTTTATCTTCTCCTGCCCTCAAATCATTTATTCACCAACAATTGATTCCAACCTATAACCATGTCATTCTATTAGTAGTGGATAGTCTGGGATGCAACCTGTTTGACCCATACTTGCAACGTATATTAAACGATGGGCAAAAATCTGTCTGGTACCCTCTATTGCAAAATGCTGTGATTACCTACCTCACCAGCATTTTCCCCAGCACCACCGCCACTGCATTAACAACCCTATGGACAGGTCGGCAACCAATTGAACACGGTATTATTGGTTATGAATTATGGTTAAAGGAATACGGGGCGTTGGTAAATATGATCACCCATAGCATTGTTTCATTCTCCAACCAATATGGTCATCTCTCCAATGCTGGTTTTCGTCCGCAGCACTTCCTTTCCCTTCCCTCTCTGACGCAATTTCTCAATACTTATGGGGTGCAAGTAACCACATTACAGCACAGTACTATTTATAACTCAGGTCTCTCTACCATGCTACATGCAGGTGCGACATCTTTGCCTTTTTCCTCGTACACTGAATTATGGACCGCTTTGATTGATGTAATTTCATCCTCACAAGGGAAAACATTTACCTATATCTACTGGGGGGATTTGGATAACCTTTCTCATCGATTTGGACCCAAAGAAGACATTGTTCGTCAGGAGTGGGATACATTTGCCACTCTCCTCGTTCAGTCCCTGTTTCGTCTACGCAATATTAAGAAAGATAAAACTCTTTTCCTGCTCACTGCTGACCATGGGCAAATAACCACACCCCAAAAACCAGAATTCGACCTGCGCCAACACCCTGATTTCATGCGTATGCTCATCATGCCTCCCAGCGGCGAAGGGCGTATGCCTTACCTGTTCATTCATTACAATCAGGCAGAGGCCGTGCGTGAGTATTTAGCTCAACATTGGGGTGATACTTTTATGTTATTAAATGCTAAAGATTTTCAAACCAGTGGTTTACTTGGTGATGCACAACCACATGCAGCTATTCAAGATCGCACAGGTGACTTTGTTGTCATCCCGCGTGAAAACGCATACTGGTGGTGGGCAAATAAAGAGAATCCATTATTGGGTCGTCATGGAGGTCTGCTCCCTGAAGAGATGCTTGTACCCCTGTTGGTTATCCCACTTTAAAACCATGGCGGCGGAGATTATTTACTTTATTAAATAAAAACAAACCCTGAAAATAGGGTTTGTTTTTACCTCGTTTTATATCATACTAAGGTTTGACTGGGACTTTTCTACCTTTCATCCAAAAACTGCGTACCAACATCCATAATGCACCAGTGCCAACTAGTGCGCCCGCAAAGAACACCAATCCACCCATAATAGGGATCATGCGCAGGACTGCATATGTCATCATCCCAATAACCAGATGTACCCAGAGATTGTCCGCAGATTTAGGGAACAACTTACTGCCTAGCCACCGACCAATGATAAAAGTGACAATCACGGCACTGATGGTAAAAACAGAGAATAAGAATAGGATGACAGTAAAAAGCAATGCAGAACCAATAACTCCTAACCAGGTGAATAACAAACCTCCCAGCGAAAGTATGCCCACCAGAATTGCGACAAAAATAAAAACTACTGGTATCACCATCATCGCTAGTAAACCAACCGCCATCACTACAAAACCCCAACCTGCTGCTTGTAGAGGCTGATTATAGCCAGCGTCAACTGCCCGACGTAATGGATTAAGAACAATCCAGATCGCTAAAGCACCCAGAACCAGCAGCATGATAGTGCGACTTATCGCATTCCAAACCGTAAACCCCCAGAAAGAACGGGTTCCAACAGGGGTACCATGGAGGTGATCACTTGTTGCATATGGCATAGGTGTTTGATATATCCATGATCCATTTGTTACCGTTTCAAATTTCGCTGTTTCATCTACCGGACCAGTGAATATTAAATCTCCACCAATATTTGCTGTTGGACCCACACGTACACCTGGTTGGTTTAGTGGGGGAACATATTGCTGCCACGGGGTGAAGCCTATCCAATCTTCCGGTTTTCTGGTCCGCTCAGTATCACTAATATAAATACTCGCATTCCGTCCCACAGAACCATTCAAGTCAAATGCTGAAGCACCCAACTTAAGATCTCGATTAATTTGTCCAGATAAATTTCCCTGGTATACACCACCAAACAAATCTTTACCAATATTGGACCCTTGTGCAGCGCTCAGGCTAAAACCGCCATAATATACATTTCTCTCCACCAAGGATTTCTCGCCTAATTCAATGGCAGTGCTACCACCAAATAGCGAGCCTCTTACCATACCATTGATAAATATCTGAGCTGCTCCAACAAAAACATTACCTGTGATTTCTGCACCTGCGTTGATCATAACCTTTTCGCCCAAAAGCAACACATCACCATCTACCACTCCATTGATGGTTATCGTTCGGCCAGCGGCAACCAGCATCCCCTCCACCACACCATCCATCACCACCTCATCCCCACTTAGGAACACATCATCCGATACTGTCACTCCAGCCGGGATTTTCCCTCCCTGCGGAAATTCTGCTGCGCTGACTGTCCCAATCACAAAGAAAATGGACAACAATGCCAGTATCACCGCTTTCACACCTGTTCTTTTAAATTTGGTTTTTTTCATTATGACCTCGTATATTTTATTTTACTTGCGCAAGAATGAAATTATTGTTTTTGTGATATTTATTTCATCTCCGGTCACGTAATAGTATCGCAAAGGTACCTATCACGACAATCAACACCAGAATCACTACACCCAAGATTACCCCGGTCAACATTTCCACATTTGTATAATACTCCGCTGGCATACGCGTGGGTGTACCGGGTAATGTCGTAGGGATTATTGTTATTTCCCGTTCCTCGAATGGTATGCGACTAAACAAATTACCCAGGGGTTTGCTCCAGATCACACTGATTAAAAAGATCGATATGACCAAGACAAAGATGATATTCTGAGCTGTCAACCAGGCTCGCATTCGAGAATTCAAAGACTTTTTTTTGGCGGTTTTAAGATTCTCTTTCATCTATAGTGGCTCATGAAGAAATCAGCATTACATCAAACTACGCGTCTATTTTAACCCTGATTGCTTTCCTTCATTCTGAATTTCGTTACTTACCTGGCGTACCGCCATGTATAAATGGTCAGCCCTCAACTCACTGATGGTAAGGTTGAGAGCATTGAGATGATTTGCTAGTTCAGCGGCTAATCCCTGATCATAAACCTCTGCTTCCATGTTAATTACTACACTATGGATATTCTCCTTGGCAATCTGTGCAGCAACATGATGTGCTTCTTCTAATGGAGTTTGTTTCCCACTAGCTACATTACCCGCCCCATCTGTCAACACAATCAATAGTGGATGCACATCCGGATGCAACATAATTTCTCTCTGTAACACCTCATAGGCCATTCTCAAACCGGCTGCTAATGGTGTTTTACCACCCACCGGGATATTCGCCAAAGCTTTTTTGGCCAGTTGCACTGAATTTGTCGGCGGTAAGACCAGGGTAGCACGGTCTTTTTGGAAAACTATCAATCCCACACGATCACGACGCTGATAGGCATCTGTCAGCAGAGAGAAAATGGCTCCTTTTGTAGCGCTCATCCTTTCCGCAACCGCCATAGACCAAGAGGCATCAACCAGGAATAGAATTAAATTTGCCGCTCTTCTTACTCGCACTTTTTTCATGTAATCCGGAGGTTCCACATGCAAAGCAACACCTGTATCTTTATCTTTGCGCTTTTTTTGAAAAGGTGCTGCAGCCCTAAGGGTGGCATCAAATGCCAAATCATATGGATCACCATTGGCTGGACGCGCCTGGACATATCGACCCCGTTTGCGATTGGTCTGAGTTTGTGAACGCCTGCCACCAAAAGAACGGACCATCTTATCCAATGGAGTATCTAGGCGGCGCGGTGTAAACTGCTCACCAATCTTAACTTTATTGCCCCCTTCCCACCAGTTAGCAGTAGATTGCTGGAAGACATTTTGTGAAGGGAGCGGGATTTCTTTCTCATCCGATGGGGGAGTCTCACCCGCCTCCTCCCCCATCAGACTTTTTTTGGGATTTTATCCTCTTTTTTAAGGTCTTCTTCCTCACCCACCGGTTCAACCTCACCGCTGGAACCTACTAGGTGTTCAAGGCGCTCACGCAATTCTTCCACGCCCACTTCAGTCTGCTGGAATGGGCCTCCCTTGATGCGATGCATCAAAGCCAGTTCAGCAGTCAGGGCAATATCTAAATTGGTAATCGACTTGCGACCATCAAATGCTGCCTGCGCGCGCGCTGCTTTTAGGATAACCAAATCTGATCGGTGTCCTTCCACATTCAGCGAAGAAGTCAGCGCTGCTATAGCCAATAAATCTCGACTGGTATGAGTGACATGGTCCACTAGTTGACGGGCCTTTTCTATCCGCCTTGAAAGCTCTTCCTCGCGTGGTAGCCATTCCTCTCGAAATAATACTGCGTCTTTCTCGAACGCAAGATTACGCTCCATGATTTCCACACGCTCGCGGGCATTGCGAATACCATGAATCTCAACTGAAAGTGCAAAGCGATCAAGTAACTGAGGGCGCAACTCACCTTCTTCTGGATTCATAGTCCCTACTAGTATGAAGCGTGACGGATGAGTGAACGAGATACCTTCTCGCTCGACAAAATTCATGCCCATCGCTGCACTATCTAGTAACACATCCACCACATGATCATCCAGCAAATTCACTTCATCGATGTAAAGTAATCCACGGTTGACAGAAGCCAAGATGCCGGGTTCAAACCTTCGTTCACCCTTTTGGATAGCAGATTCAATATCCAATGTGCCTACCACGCGGTCCTCAGTGGCCGAAATAGGCAAGTCGATAAATGCAGTTCGCTGAGTAGTCACTGGAAGCTTTTCGCCATTGGCAGAACGCTCACGACATTCAGTACACCAGGTTTCGGGTCTATCAGGGTCACATGCAAAGCGACAATCTTTAACCGCTTTTACCTGTGGCAATAGGGCTGCAAGCGCACGCGCAGCAGTTGATTTAGCTGTACCACGCTCTCCACGAATCAGAACACCCCCAATACGAGGGTCCACAGCATTCAAAATCAGGGCCCGTTTCATGCGTTCCTGTCCAACGATGGCGGTAAAAGGGTATATTACTCTCATAATTCACTACTAGGTAAGTATATTACTTACAACGGGTAAGTTTACCATAGCAAACCAATCAATCCTAAAAAATAAATGAAAGATGATATTCATATACCATTTCAATTAAAATAATGTGATGCGTAAGTATCTACTTCTCATTCTCTCCTTAATTCTATTTGCCATCCAAATCTTGGATGCATTTGCGCAGAGTTCATTGCATGCTTACCTTTCAGAACCTGACCTCAGCGCTTTTCCAAAAATTACACTTGCCTTAGATGTATATGACCCACAAGGCATGTATGTCAAAGATTTAAATCTGCGCCAAATACGCATATTCGAGAACGACGAAGAACGGATTCTTAACGAAGCGTTACTGGTTACGCCTGGCCTTGACACCATCTTAGTACTCAATCTGGCACCCACACTGGCTAACAGACCAGGCGGTATAACACGCTACGAAGAAATCAAAACCACTCTGCTATCCTGGTTAAACCGTGTCCCACCTGGAGCAAACGATTATTACAGCCTGATCAGCAATGAGGGCACACTGGTTGAGCATAGTAAAGATCGCAGCAACCTCTTGCTTACCTTGCAGGGTTACCAGCCCAATTTATGGTCTTATAAACCCACCCTTGACAGTTTGAAGTATGCTCTGGAACTTGCCGCTAAACCAATCCCGGTGCCAATGGGCAAACGGGCAATCCTATACCTCACCCCTTTAATTGTCGAAAGTGAATTAACTCAGATGAATGAGCTGATTGAGCAGGCAAAGAAACTCGGTTTTCCATTTTATGTATGGTTGGTTGCACCAGAGACAAGTGCCAATTCAACTTCTGCCACTGCACTGAATCAATTGGCAAACGAGACAGGCGGGCAATATCTTTTATGGACTGAAAATGCAAATTCACCCAATCCAGAAACATACCTTGAATCACTTCGTTATACCTACCGCCTGCGTTACACATCAGCTATACACCAAAGTGGCGAACAACGCGTCTATGCTCGGGTGCAACGTGGTGATCAACAAGTTGATACACCACCACTGAGTTTTAATATCCATCTTTCTGCTCCGGTTCCCTCCCTGTTGGGTTTACCGGGTCAGATTACACGCAGCTGGATACCTGATGAAGAAGGTCGACTTAGTTTGCAGCCTAATTTTGTCACCCTGCAAATGCAGGTGGACTTCCCGGACGGTTATCCACGTCAGCTAAAAGCAGCTAGATTAATCATCGATGGACAAACCCTGCTGGAAAATACCCAAGCACCTTTTGAATATTTTGCCTGGGTGATTGAAGGAATCCGCAATAGTGGTGAACATAGCCTGGTGGTAGAAGTTGAGGATATTTTGGGATTTCGTAATCGCGGATTGGAGCGGAAAGTGCAAATCAATATACTACCACGTGATATCAGCCCATGGGGTAAATTATGGGATTTCTTCACCCGAGGCGGCTGGTTGTTATTCATGACAATGGCAATCAGTGGCATCGGTTATCTGGTGTGGCAGCAACGTGAACGCATTCATGCCTATCTGGCGGCAAGACATCAGCGAGTGGAAGATATAGATTACGACCCGCTCACCCAACCTGTGTTTATCCCTCCAGAGCGTGGAGGTACCAGTCAGGTGATTCAGCCCGTAAGTAAAATTGAGACTCAACCGCGAAAGTTCATTCCACGCTTAACCTGGGCAGGGAAACCACCGGCTCCCAAAGCCTATGAGGTCATTCCTCTACAGGTGGGTGAGATCAGTTTGGGAAGTGATCCTACCTGCGCCACTGTAGTCCTTCGCCTTCGTTCTGTGGAAAAATTACACGCGGTTATTACACTTGATGACCAATATCGAGCTCACATTGCTAACCGAAGCCAGAAAGCAGGAACATGGCTTAATTACGCCCCTGTCTCAGAACGTGGTGCCGATCTGCAAGAAGGCGATTTGGTACAGATTGGAAAAGCACTCTTCCGTTATGAACTACAGGCACCATCCGCCATCCGTGAGGAATTGGAGAAGTTATGATTGTAGTCGATCAACCCCATATCTATGTTCGTGGGGGCAGCTCACGGGGTTTAATCCGCGATTCCAATGAGGATTTCTTTTCGTTTGCATTCTTGCAAGCTGCTGCGGATGACCCAACACCGGTTGCATTAGGGGTGGTTGCTGATGGAGTGGGAGGCCAACAGGCAGGCGAAGTAGCTGCACGCATTGCAGTGGAAACCATTGTGAAGGTAATAGAACAAGGGGATATTCATGAACCAACCTCATTATTAAACAATGCAATTCTTACCGCCAGCAAGAATATATATCTACACAGCCAAGGTAATCCAGCACAAATGGGTATGGCATGTACCTGCGCCTGTGCATTAATTATTGGTAATCGCTTATTTACATCCACTGTGGGGGATTCACGCATTTACCTGTTTAAGAATGGAAGATTACATCAGATTACTCGCGACCACACTTACGCATGGGAATCTCCCAACCAGCAACAATATAAACAAGCGGTTATTCAGCGCAATCACCCCCTTGCACATGTGCTTACCCGCTGGCTAGGTGATTCTGAACCGCCTATGGTAGACGCACGTTTTTTCCTCAGTGGGGAGGAAAGCGACACACTTGCCCTCAGCCAACAGGGATTTACACTTAGCGAAGAAAACCTCGTTCTAATCTGTAGTGACGGTTTGACAGATATGCTAGAGCACAGTGAAATTGAACAGATCCTACAAAACAATCTTGCTAGCAATATGTTAGAAAAATTGATTAATGCTGCAGAGCGAAATGGGGGGGAAGATAATATCACTGTTATTCTGATGGGTGGCAAACCTCCTGATTTAATTAGCCATTAATTAAAATTCAAACCACTTGTGAGATGAAAAACGGATCTAAATCACTTAACATTTTGCGTTGATAAAAAAGTAGTATGAAATTACTAAAAACTGGTTATGAATTTTTAGTGATACTTGCCCTGGCAAGGATGTTCTGAGCCTGCCGGTAGACGGGCATATCAACCAGACGCCCTTCCATGCCCACCGCCCCCCTGCCTTGCTTCTGTTGACTTTCATACAATTTTACAATCTCTTCAGCCCAAGAAACTTCTTCACGTCTGGGTGTAAACGCCTGTTGTACGATTGGTACCTGGTTCGGATGAATGACCTGCTTGCCACAAAATCCTAATTCGGCACCCTGACGTGCCTCATGGGCAAGGGTTACCAGGTCGTGGTAATCATTATTGACCATATCAATCGCCTGCAGACCAAAGGCAGCACAATGAAGCACCAGCTCAGCACGCGCATGAAAGACCTCCCAACCTTCCGAGGTGCGAGGTACACCCAATCCAACAGCCAAGTCTTCAGCACCAAAGATAATGGCTTGCAGGCGGGAGTCAGCTTGACAAATTTCGCGCAGATTAAGAACACCCAATGGGGTCTCAACTATAACGATGAGGATGATTCCCTCTGATACCCATCCCTGATCTTTTTCCAACAATCTTATGCGTTCACTGACGATTTGAATTGGTCTGGAATCTTCCACTTTTGGGATAACGACACCATCAGGATGAGCAGGTAGAATAACTGCTAGGTCATCTTCAAAAAAGGCAGTGTTCATCGCATTCACCCGCACTAATTTTTCTGAGTGACCAAAATCTAATCTTTTCAGAGAGTCAGCGATGGTCTGACGAGCCACTTCTTTATTGGTCAACGCCACACCATCCTCGATATCCATACAAATACAATCTACTCCAAGAGTGATGGCTTTCTGAATTTTATGCAGGTCATCTCCAGGTAAATATAACAGTGCGCGTCTTGAGCGACTTATTTTAGAAATATCCAATGAGCACATTTAACCCTTCGCCAACTGCATCTACCAATCCATGTGTCAAAGCAGGAGCGAGAATAGTTCCTGTTTTTTCTCGCAGAATTCCAAAAAATAGCCCCGAAAAAATTGTCCACACTCCCCACCAGACATCCAGTTGATATTTTCCCACCAATGGGTTCCATGGATTCAGCATATGTGAAATACCGAATAATAGTGAAGCGATTATTAAACCCCAACCAAACTGAACACTAGCAACTTTCCATGGACGCCCAAATCCATGGTTCAATGATGACTGAATATACCCACGCCAATATATCTCTTCACCGAACCCTGAAAAGATGAATTGCCAGATAACTGTTGAAATGAGTCTCAAATTAAGCGAATTAAATAGTATGCCTAAAATAATTGGGGTAAAAAAAAGCAGCATGCAGATTAGAATATTTGATTTGGCTTTACGCTCTGTGATTTTCAGATCACTGGGTAAATTTCTTTTATTTAATATATAAAGCAGTAATGATACTTGAATTAAATATCCAAAACTTAATATGCCAGCGTCAAGTGGTTGATTGTATGAACTCCGTAAAAAAGCTATAAATGAAAACCCTAATAACCACGAGATCAATGAAAGAAGATAACTAACCAAAGCCAAATCAATACTTAACTGCCAATTTCTCCGAGTAATACCAAATTTTGAAAACTCTCTTCTGGTAAAAAATATAATGGTTATAGGGAGGATGATTAAGAAAACCCCACCAAGATAAGACCAGCCGAGCAGACCAATTTCTCTTTCCAATAAACCAGTTGTGCTCAACACCGCTCCCACAGGTTTTAAGACATTAAACAAAATAAAAACTGCTAACACTTCAAGAATTGTTCGAATTTTCACTTGATTATGATTCTTTTAGAAATATTATATTAGAGAAAGGAACAGACCTTATCAATTTGAATAAATTATTACATGATAAAATTTTGAAGTACTACATCGGAGGGATGGCCGAGTGGTTTAAGGCGCCTGTCTTGAAAACAGGTGTGGGGCGAAAGCTTCACCGTGGGTTCGAATCCCTCTCCCTCCGCCATAAAAATTCTTTTCCGCTATAATTAGCACCTTACGGGGAGGTGCCAGAGAGGCTGATTGGGATCGCCTGCTAAGTGATTGTCGGGGGTTTAAAACCTCGACCGAGGGTTCGAATCCCTCCCTCCCCGCCTGTAAAATAAGTCCCAATTCCTGCATAAGAATTGGGACTTAACTTATGAATCCCTTTACTTGGAAGGATTAATCCAAGTAGGTCAATTAGAAGACAAGGATTAGAAAAAACTATACTAGTTCCAACGCCAAACGGGCAGCCGCACTGGCATCTGCTGCATAACCATCTGCTCCAATTTGTTTGGCATAGGCCTCTGTTACGGGTGCCCCGCCAACAAGAATTTTTACTTTTCCACGAAGACCAGCCTGTCGAATGGCCTCAATGGTAGCCGGCATGCTGGTCATGGTGGTGGTCAACAGAGCTGACATCGCCAGGATATGCGCACCTGCCTGATTTACTGCTTCTACAAACTTTTCTGGAGGAACATCGGTGCCTAAATCATGAATTTCAAAACCCGCACCTTCCAACATCATCGCCACGAGATTTTTACCAATATCATGCAGATCACCCTTGACCGTACCAATCACCACCTTACCTGCGGGTTTCACGTCGGCAGCCACCAGCAGAGGTTTTAGAATTTCCAATCCTCCCTGCATCGCACGGGCGGATACCAGCATCTCGGGAACGAAGTATTCACCCTCTTCAAATAAGCGCCCCACCTCGGCCATGGCTGGCACCAAGCCTTCCTTTAGAATTTGGTCAGCACTTAACCCAGAATGAATTGCTGCTTCCACCTGGTTGCGAGTTGCTTCTAATTGACCCTCAATAATTGCCTGATAGACTGCTTTCAATGCATCGTCCACGCTCTTTCTCCTTATATGGATTTGAATTATTTTATCAAATATTCCACATTCTCATCTTGCCGCTTTCTTTGGTTGAAACACACCAGCAGGATTCGTCTCCAGGGTGGCAGCGCGGTAAGAGCGATTATCCACCTGAGATAGACGAGTAGCCTGTTCGGTTGTAATTAATGGAATACATCTGACATTTTTTAAATAATCTTCAATCACATCCACACCAGATGATGAGGTCACCCAATCATATCGATCAAAACGAGTCAAGGATATCGGACGGGTGTAATAACGCAGAGTTTTTTCTCTGTTGATATTGAAAAATCCCTCGAAATAAGACATGACCAATTCGCGCAGGTTGCGGTAAACCGCCTCACGAAAACGTAACCCTGTATAATTTGATTTTGCACAAGCACCCCAACAACCTTTGATCTTGAATAAGGCTAATACATGGTCATCGTCTTTACCTGGTTCAGGTTGCAGGTCCATAATAAGTGGGGGGAAACCCAAACGTTGCAAGCAGATCGATGCAAACAATCCGCCATCCAGGCAATGCGCGGAACCTTCTCGCAGTACCTGTAAAGGGGAACGGTTCACATCAGTCGAGGGGTAGAGAAGTTTATCTAAAAAAGATTGAATGTCAGCAGGTGTTTTTAATTTATCTATAATGTTTTTTTCACAAGATGTAAGACCGGCATGAAATTGTTGCAATGCATATGACATTAGGGATCTCTCCTTGCTACTTTATAATCTGTATGAATCAAATTTCATATTGTAGTGTTTATCTAATTGTAAATTCAACCAGTGAATGGATTGTTAGTGACCAGTGAATGATTTATTATTCGTAATACACGCTTTATTAGCATATCTGTTGGGTTCCATTCCATTTGGTTACCTCATAGCCAAAACACAGGGTGTGGATATCCAAAAATTGGGAAGCGGCAATATTGGTGGTACGAATGTGCGACGCAATCTCGGTTTCAAGTGGGGTCTCATTGTCGGCTTGCTCGATTTTTCTAAAAGTTATCTCCCCTCAGTAGTAGCATGTCGGCTATGGGATACCGATTGGCGAATATTATTCATCTCCCTGATGCCTGTGATCGGACACATCTTTCCCATCTGGCTCAGATTCAAAGGCGGAAAAGGGGTTTCAACAGTTTTCGGCATCATAGCGGCTTATTTCGGGCTTCCCATATTCTTGGCAGGTTTGGTGGTCTGGTATCTGGTTGTGAAAAAAGTGCAACTGATGAGCCTGGTGAATCTCGTCGTTGGAATATTTTTACCCTTTCTCTTTGGTTTTGCTTTTCACTCATTTGTATACGCATCTTTTGGGTTCTTGCTCTGTCTGCTTATCTGGTGGAGTCACCGCGAAAACATTCACCGTCTATTAGCGGGCACAGAAAATCCAGCGAACTATTGATCGCTAATCTTAGATTCGACCAACTACTTTCCAGTTCTTGATACAGCAAAGAAACTAGATACATTTTCCAATGGGGTCTTCATACTTAAATCACACCCTGTGGCTATGAGAAAGTTAGGATATGGCTTTGTGCTATTCAACAATTCCTGTGCACTTTGAATGACCATTCGATGGTCGGTGCAGAGAAATATCTTGGTTGGATCAAGGTTGCCAGAAACAATTTTTTTCCCACCACTTTTTTCTAAAGCAACAATCATATCCATGGGTGCCCCGAAATGAAATATTGCTGCGCCAGTTTCATATATTACATCCAGATGAACTTTTTTAGCACCACAATTGTGATAAATCACCCGAAAATCATCTGACTGTACCTTCTCCACAAGTGATTGAATAAAGTTTGAAGAAAAATTATGCATGGATGCTGGAGAGAGAAGACCAGCAAGAGGTTCAGCGATTAAAACACCATCACAGCCGATATTTTTGAACTCTAGAATATAGTTCAGCAGATAGTGATTGCATATTTCAATTAATTTTTTTGCACTTGATTCATCTTCAATTGTGAGATTAAATATTTCTGTGATACCAAACAACCGGCCAGCCAGAGTGAAGGGACCTGTTACACCAGCAAAAAATGGCACCAGTTTTTTCATAGATACAATCTTGCATGCCACATCCAGGTATAACTTATCTCTTTTTATCCCAACATGGGGAACATGCAAGTCATTGATTTGATCTACACTATTGATACATCGACTTTTTATAGATGGGGCATCTGTGTTTGAAAAATAGACTTCACCTCCAAAACACTCCGCCTCAACACTCAAATCCATGGGGGTAAATAAATAATCAGGGGAAAAGTAATCATAGAATGCTTGAATGGCTTCAAATTGTGCTGAAAGATTGGTATAAAAATGCGATAGATGAGTCTTATTTAATGCTGCCCCCAAGCTAATTCCTAACACTAAGCATTTTCCCTTTTGAAAATAATCATCAGTATTAGCTTGTTTCTTAGGATTTATGTCTTCTGGTGTAATAATCAAATCATAATCCTTTTACTATAGAAGCAATTCGTAAAGAAAATCTTTCACCATAAAAATTGCTTATGGTTATACCTATCAGCTGTTGAGTTTAATGCTAATGACCAATCTTTCAAATTTTTGATCCACAATATACTTGGTAAAATTCCATAGTTCTTACTGACTCCTAAAACCCATGTTGCTGACCTCTCCACGGAGGTGGGGATTTGTTTATCCATTCATCCACACTGGGACCACCTAGGTGCTGTAAACGTCGAATACCATAGAGGTAACTACCAATTAAAATCAAGATCAGGTATGGCCAGCCCAGAAACACTTCCAGCCAGGCTAATGAATTAGTTTCTCCCTGAGTAAATAACCAATATTGCAGTGCCAGGCGAAGAGAAAATAAGGCTGTCCATAGCAAAGTAACTTCACTATATGCGGGGCGGACGGTGGATTGCCAGTACCAATCCAGTGGCCAGCGTCGTACGAGATGACTGGTGAAAGCAGCCATGGGGCGTTTGATTAATAAACTAATTACAAATATCAAAATCATCACAATACCATTTATCATACCTGGAAGATAGTATGTCACCTGACGACCACTCCAATAGGTCAATCCGCTAGCAATCAAAGTGGTAGCCATTCCTCCTAAAACACCCAGGATAGACTGACGATGCAGCAGGCGAAAACCCCCTAAAAACCCGACAGTAATGATGGAAGCATAATTCGCCACCTGGGTGTCAAACAGGTTGTTAAATAAAAGAAAAGCTATAGGGGGAATTATTGAATCAATGATGGCACTGCGCCCACTAAATACAATCCTTAATTCCTGCCAGATTTCTTTAAAATCTGCCATTCTGTTTCTTCATAACGATAAAGGATAAGTACCATAACGCTGGGCTGCCTGGCACATGGTTACGATATTTTGGGGAGGTGTATCTGCCTGAACAGTATGGGCTGGCGCCAAGATATAGCCGCCACCCTTGGCAAATGCCCGAATACGCGTCTTTACTTCCTCTTCTACCTGCTCTATGGTCCCAAATGGCAGAACATGTTGGATATCAATGCCACCGTGGAAACAAAGTTGTTCCCCAAATTCACGGTTGAGTTCAAAAGAATCCATATCCTTCGGGTGGGGTTGCACCGGATCAAGCACCTGGATTCCTGCCCTGATAAAATCCGGGATGAATTTGCGGATGCTACCACAGGAATGTAGCATAATTTTCACTGAGGGGTTAATCTGATCTAATAATTGGCGGGCAGCCTGCCAACGCTTTCTTAACCGCGGCAAAATTAGCTCATGGAACATTTTCGGAGAATATAAAGGACCATTCTGTGTGCCCAGGTCTTCACCACTTACACGGAATATTTGCAAATATTTTCCACAGGCTTCCAGACCAAGCTGGTCATACGCTATCTGCATTTCGGTAATCTTATCCAGCAATAATCCAGCAAATTCAGGATTAGTCACCGTGCGCATCATCCAATTCTCCATGCCCATTAAATAAATGGGAAGTTCCACAATTGGTCCACCAAAGCGGCCCATCAATGCAAGGTCAGTATCCTCGTACAAGCGCTTGGCATTTTGTTCTGTGGCTTCACCAACACCTGGGATATTTGGATCAGGCCAGGAGAATCTTTCAAGATCATCCAAGGTGGCATTTTCAAGAGGAGGTTTTACCACCTCAAAATAACTTCCTCCACCCATTTGATTGACACGCTTATAAATCACGCCCAGTTCATCCTTGATATAGCCCTCCGGCATATCACTTAGACCATTTGATCCAGCCAGTTGTTTCGGTGTGCTCAACTTCACACGAATAATATCCACACCTATTTTCTTAAGCACCTGCGGGTGTGGAATCACTTCCATGGAAATACTGGGTTTTGGATTTTCATTTATTTCTATACCCAAATATGACTTCAGGTTGATATAAAAATCATAAAGGGGAATCATATTAATAGGTACCCGATCGGCTTCTTGATGATTCAAGGCTGCTACGACCCGTTCGCGAGAGGTTAAACTCATTTAGAAAATCCTCAGATTTTATTAACCTTCCAATTGTAGCCGAAGTTTTTTAGTTATTAGCAAAGCATATATACTAGTGCTGAAGATTAATTCCATCAAGAATTAAAAAGACCGACAATCAATTCACTAGTTAATTCTTCAAACCCATTCAGGACTAAGTCAGCACCTGATAAGGCTGAAGCAGGATTGGTGGTGGTTACCGCCAAACATTTCATCCCCGCCCGCTTGGCACCTTCAACACCCGCGACTGCGTCTTCTATCACCAGACATCGGGTGGGATCAGCATGTAAGCGTCTGGCGGATTCCAGAAATACCTGTGGATGCGGTTTGCTCTTCAAACCCTCAGCGGATATCATGACTTTGAAAAAGTGATCAATCTTCAAGTGCCTTGCAACAGTTTCAATGAATTGTTGTGTGTTAGAAGAAGCTACTGCCTGTGGTATTCCCATTGCTTGAAATTTTTCTAACCAACCTCTTACCCCAGGGATTAATTTCACTTGTTGAATAGCTCGCTGTTCAAAAAGAGCCTGTTTCTGATTGCTTAATGCAATAGCTTGCTGGTGATTAACTCTATCTCCTAATGTGGTCAGAATTGTTTGCAGGTTAGTTGTACCAAAATGCCGATTGAAATCCTGCCGGGTGAACTCTACCTGATAAGGTGCGAAAAATTCCTTCCAAATAGCATAATGAATTTCCATGGAATCAATCAGCACGCCATCCATATCCCAAATAACCGCCTCGAGAATCTGATTCAATGAGCGTGAGTTTATAAAATGAATGTTTAATGGTTTATTCAATGCATCAGGCTCGCTTTCTTTTCTTGTTTTATATGATAAAGATTTGAATGGATCGCAAATAACCACGAATTATACATGCGGAAACTCCTACAGGTACTTTAATCTCACGATAATTTTCCCAATCTTTTAGTTGTTTTCTTTATCACCTGATGATGCTTTTTATCAAGGAAATGGATTTACAACATTCTTGATCAGATAAAACCAACAACCAACATGATAAAATCATTCTGCCTTCTTATTACCAATGTTTATTTTTCTCTCAAAACTACTCCCATTATTTGTCTACCCACTGGGACTAACCATCATCCTGATTGTGGTTAGCATTATTCTTCGTCACCATAGGGGATTAAGTAACACTCTACTAATCGCGGCAGTTACAATTATCTGGTTGTTCAGCACCACACCCATATCATCCGGTTTAGCCCGTTCGCTGGAATGGCGTTACCTTCCCCCAGAAGAAATTCCCGTAGCTGATATTGCCGTGGTTTTAGGTGGGGGGACCGAAGCCTACCTGTATCCCCGCCCAAGCGTGGAGGTAAACAGTGCGGGTGACAGAGTGTTGTACGCTGCCCAAATTTTTCAATCTGGCAAGGTAAAACACCTCTTGCTCAGTGGTGGTGAGATTACCTGGCTTAAAGACACCCAAAGCACACCTGCTGATGAAATGGCAACACTTCTTATGGAATTGGGCGTTCCTAGTGATGCCCTATGGCTGGAAGACCAATCAAAAAACACCTATGAAAATGCTGTTTTTAGTGCTGAAATCTTAAAGAACCACAAGGTGGATAGAGTGTTGTTGATTACCTCCGCCATACATATGCCTCGCGCTGTGGCGTTATTCCAA
>Ga0067045_1002724_pt1 | contig 97277 bp, 84 predicted proteins | sample TerdegcTABiofilm_FD_59184 | JGI IMG/M metagenome (GOLD analysis project Ga0067045, IMG submission 59184) | Combined Assembly of (Gp0054472, Gp0054536) Wastewater bioreactor microbial communities from Singapore -Terephthalate degrading...
CCGCAAACCATGAAATACAGGTCATCGTCTTTGGCTAACTCGGGCGGGCACGGAGGCCCGCCCCACTAAAAGACAGCCTAAAAGAGAAGCTCTTCCGGAAACCAACCATCATGAGTCTTCGGCTCACCTGAGACCATGAAAACCAGTGAAGCAGGCTTCCATGCACATGCAAGCATCATTTTCAGAACAGTCAGCCGCAAACCATGAAATACAGGTCATCGTCTTTGGCTAACTCGGGCGGGCACGGAGGCCCGCCCCACTAAAATACAGCCTAAAAGAGAAGCTCTTCCGGAAACCAACCATCATGAGCCTTCGGCTCACCTGAGACCATGAAAACCAGTGAAGCAGGCTTCCCTGCACATGCAAGCATCATTTTCAGAACAGTCAGCCGCAAACCATGAAATACAGGTCATCGTCTTTGGCTAACTCGGGCGGGCACGGAGACCCGCCCCACTGAATCTTATTTTTCCTGAAACCAGTCATCATGAGTCTTCGGCTCAGCTGAGACCATGAAAACCAGTGAAGCAGGCTTCCCTGCACATGCAAGCACCATTTTCCGAACAGAAACCGATCTTCTGACCACTGACCACTGAATTCTCTAACTTATTGCCATGACTAAAAAAGGTCACTGCGAACCATGAAAATTGCTTCTGGTCACAGCTTAGGGTTTGCGCAGGCTGGGAAGCCTACGCCACCAACTGCCTGCCCTCTGCCAACTGCCTACTGTATCTTCTTGGTAGTGATACTGCAGACACCATGGACCTGCGGTTTGGCAACGAAGCGGTCAGGGGCCGGATCTTGTTGGAAGGCAGCGGATTTTCTCTGGAAAAATATCAGAATTCCTTAAGTTATTCTTCCCTGTATTCGATAAGAGTACAAAACCCCACCAAGACGGGACGGGCGGCGCCACACTCTCGGAAGGAGGTTCGGATGCAGGAGATTGGCAAAAATATCCTGTTAAGTATTGATCAGGTGGCCAGGCTGACCGGGGTGAAGAAATCAACCCTGCGGTATTGGGAAAAGACCTTCCAGGAATATCTCCAGCCCAACCGGACGGATTCCAAACGGCGGGAATACAGTCTGGAAGAAGTGCATCTCATCGAAACCATTAAAAAACTCCTGGAAGAAGAGCATCTCACCAACCTGGGGGTGAAGATGCGATTGCGGCGCCTCAACGGCAAAGGCATTGGGGAGCGGTTAGCGGTCAATTCCTAGCCGACCGCGGCCGCCGGCTGCGCCCCTGGGGCAACTATTACTCGGTGCGCGGCAGGATGACTAAAAATTCCGGTTACTGGTTTGGCGTTTCCGGCTTATGGAAAGACTACGCCTGACGTCCAGATGGCGGGGCGGCTGGTAAGTCCCCCGCCTGCCTGGGAAAGAAGGGAGAGTTTTTCAAAGCCAAAGTTGAACAAGAGATCAGGAAGAATCTGCATGAGGACTGCGGTCTGAGTATTCTCCCGACCGGGCCGTTGGATGTGGCAGCCATCTCTTGCCTCGATGCAGTCAGCTTTGCTCTTCCCCGGGTTCTTATCCCGAAAGGTTCGGCTTCGAAGGCAGCTTTGAAGCCGAGCCTCTGGAAATACTTGCCAGTTCTTCCCTTCCCTGGTTTATAATAACGCCACCGATGGGTCGGCGCCGGAAAGGAGGAGGCTATGAACTGGGGAAGAGGGTTCGCCGTGGGGTGTCTGCTGCTGTTGGGCAGCTGCCTGGGTGCTCCCTGGGTGACGGTCTGGGCGCAGCTGCCGGAGCAGGCTCAGGAGTTGAGCCCCTCGCCAGCCGTAGTGCGCGTGGCGGTGGCGGACATCGTGGTGCAGGGCAGTTATGGTCCCGAGGAAGTGAGAGCCGCCTGCACCGCCATCCTCCCCAATTTGGCCGCCTGCCTGCAAACGGTCCTGGACCTGCAGGGCCGGCTTCCCGCCAAGATCACCCTCCGCTTTAATCTCGGCAGCAATGGCAAGGTAGTGTGGACTAAGCTCATCGAGCCGACCGGAAAAAAACTGGAGGAATGTTTGAGCCGGTCCTTAGCGACCCTACGCCTGCCTCCCGCCGGTACCAGCCTGACTCGGGTCACGTTGGTCCTGGAATGCCGTTCCGACCATCTGTTATCTCCCTGATCTTTTCTTAAGGACGACCGGGCCTCATGATGTCTTTGACCCTCTTTGCCCTGGGCTGGTCGCCGGTCCTGCTCTTGGCGATAATGGCGGTAATCCTGCGGCGTTCGGCCTTGGAACTGGCGTTGGCCGGTTTGGTGTATGTGGCGATTCTGGCCTGGGTGGCCTTTCAGACGCCGTGGCAGGTTTTGGCCTGGGCCAGTTTAGACGGTCTCCTGACCACCCTGCCGCTCCTGGCGGTGGTGTTCTTGGGCATCCTTTTTTCACAACTCTTGGTGGCCACCGGCTCCCTGGGCAGGCTGTCTGACTGGCTGTTTAGTGGGCTCTCCCGGCCGCTTTCCCGGCAGGTCCTGGTAGCGCTGGGGTTGGGGAATTTTTTTGAGGGAGCCAGTATTATCGCCGAGCCCATAGTGGCCCCCTTGTTGATCCTTAGCGGCGTGGGGCCGCTGGGGGCCGCAGCCCTGTCAATCATTGGCTATGCCGGTCTCATGGGCATTGAGATGGCCGGTATCATCATTACGATCCTGGCCTTGGTGACGGGCCTGCCCTATGGCGAGCTGGGCGTGGCCACGGCATGGTTGTCAGTACCGGCGGCCTTGCTCATGACCCTGTGTCTGCCGCTGTTTTTGCCGAAGCCGGGGGAGGCCTGGCGGCAGCTCCCCCTGCTACTGGGCAGCGGCCTGTTGGTCAGCCTGGTCTCCCTGGCAGCGGCGGTGTGGTTGGGCATTGCCGTCGCCGGGATGGTGGGGGGGATTGTCCTGGTGGCTTTCCTGCTCTGGCGGGGAGAACGGCCGCCAGCCCGGCCGGACCGGCGTTTATTGGCAGAGTTGGCGCCTTTTGGCGTGATCCTGGTACCCCTGCTGTTGGTCAACTCCGTCCCCTGGCTGGAGGAACTGACCCGACGGCGGTGGGTCTTTACCGTAGCGGTGCTGCCCCATCACCCCATCACCTTTACCCCCTTTTTTTCGGCTTATCTCTATCTGCTGCTGGCATTGGGGGCGGCGGTCAAATTGCAGGGATTGACCGGAAGGCAATGGCGGCAGGTCTGGTGGGCGGGAGTGCATAAAGGCTGGCGGGCCCTCCTGGCCATGGGGCTCTTCGGGGCCATGGGGCAGGTTATTGCCTATACGGGCTATCCGCCGGATTTTACCTCGCCGCGGCCGGAATACAACATCCCCCTGATCCTGGCCACCGGTCTCAAACAGCTGACGGGTGCTCTCTATCCCTTGTTTGTGCCCCTGCTGGGTTGGGTAGGCACCTTTCTTACCGGCTATGGCGTCGCCGCCCTCATGCTCTTCGGCGATCTGCAGGTGCAGGCCGCCTCCCTCCTGGGAGTCTCGGCCACGGTTCTGGCTGCCGGGCTGACGGTGGGCTCGGCCATAGGCTCCATCTCTTCCCCCTTCAAGATTGCCATTGCCACCCCCATGTGCGGGGCGGAGGGCCAGGAAGGGGCCATCTTACGCCTGACCATCCCGCTGGGAGTAGCGGCCTCCCTGGTCCTGGGGGTCATCGTCTGGCTCGCGGCCTGAAGGGCAAATTTTGGCCCACTGAAGTTTACCGTGGAGCCCAAACAGGACTTGCCCCGGCCCTGACCGACATGGTAGGCTTAAAAAATAGTTACCCGGAAACCGCCCTTGGGCCCCATTAGCCAAGGGCGAAAGGGAGCTAAGGTCTGCGGGAAAGAGGGGCTCCGAGCCACCCGTACCGGGCCGCCTCACAACATGGGGAGGATGAAGAGACCGTGCCAGAACAACACCGACGGCCGTTGCCCCCCAGGCCTCCGCTGACTCGGGACTGGGCGCGGTGGCAAGAGTTTGAGGAGGCCCTGATAGCCGCCGAAAAGCCGGACTATGGCAAAAACCTGCAATACTTCGAGGCCCTCTATCAAGAAGCGGTAGCCCTGGGAGTGCTGCCGCCGGCCGACCCGTTGGAAGATATCGACGTAGATATCCGCCTGGCGGATATAGCAGCCCGGCCTCATGTTTCTTGAACTCCTCCGGAAACTAGGCTGGACCTGGAAGCCGGCGGTATTCCCTATATGATCATCGGCGGTCAGGCAGTCCTGCTCTATGGGGAGGCACGGCTCACCAAAGACATTGATATTATCCTCGGCGTCTTCCTGGACCGGCTGGCCGAGGTTCTGTCCCTGGTAACTGCTCTGGGACTGAAGGTGCTGTTCGATCCCGAAGATTTCACCCGCCGGACACTGGTTCTTCCCTGCCAGGATCCCGTCACCGGCATACGGGTGGATTTCATCTTCTCATGGTCTGAATACGAACAACAAGCCCTGCAGCGGCGTCGGGGCCAGTCATTGGGCCAGCAGGTGGTCTATTTCGCTTCCCTGGAAGACGTACTCATCCATAAGCTCATCGCCGGCCGCCCCCGGGACCTGGAGGATGTCCGCCGGCTTTTGATAAAAAATCCCCAGGTGGACGAAGCCTATCTTTCCCGGTGGCTGCGCTGCTTCGATGAGGCCCTGGGAACCAGCTATAGCACCACGTTATCCAAACTCAAGGCAGCTTCCAGTTGACCCCCTCATCTAACCCCCCTCATCATCGAGGATTATTTCATGTCCATCCGGAAAGGCCCCGGTTGAATGACGTACCTATTACTATCTTTGCCGTGGGGCGATACCTCCCGGAGTTTGAGGCCCGTTTCCGGATGGGCACTAATCATCGGGAAATTGCCATGACCCTCGGGTCACCTGCAAATCATGAGAATAAAGGTTGGCCTCGGGATGGGCGGCTGGGGCCGGCCAGGAGGCCGGCCCTGCGAACTCCCCTCCAACTTCCGTGAACTATGAACTACGAACTGAATTTTCTTAATAACTCCAATCTAGTGGCAATATATGGGGGTAATGATTAGCCCGTCCCCCGAAAGGCTTCCCCGGAAGCAGACATGGCCTCCTGCGGCGCCACCGGTTGCCCTGCCAAGAGAAATTATTTCCTTGCAAGAGCATAAGAAAAAGAATACAAATAAAGATGGCAATTAAAAGGATTTTTAAGTCATTTACTTGACTAATCGCCAGCGGTCTGCTATGGTGGGGTTCGCCCTTGTGATATTTATCATTTTTCCGGGTTTCCGCAGGTGCAAGCGGGAGTGACGGAGAAGCAACCCCCTGGCGTGTTTGTGACGCCCCGTGCAGGAGTCTTCTGGAGTAATGGGCTGGCGGGTGCCGGCCGCCGCCGGGGAGGCGGAGCCCCGGCAGACGATGCCTGGACAGCTGAACCATGGTCCGGTGCGGCTATGGCGCCAGGCCCATTGACAGGACCTTTGGCGGGATTCAACCATAATTCGTTATAGGGATATGTGTATGGCACAAGAGGAAAAGAAAACAACGGCAAGTGGCGGCAACGGCAAAACCGGGGCAGTCATGGTGGTAGGCGCCGGCATCGCCGGGATCCAGGCCGCCCTGGATCTGGCTAAGGCCGGTCTCTACGTCCATCTGGTGGAGAAAAAGCCGGCCATCGGCGGTATTATGGCCCAATTGGACAAGACCTTCCCCACCAACGACTGTTCGATGTGCATCATTTCGCCTAAACTGGTGGAGTGCGGGCGGCATTTGAACATCGAGATCCACACGTTGTCCGAGGTGAAGGCCATCTCCGGGGAGCCGGGGAATTTTACGGTGACCGTGCAGAAAGAGCCTCGGTATGTGGACATGTCCAAGTGTACCGGCTGCTCCGACTGCACCAAGGTCTGTCCGGTGGCCATGCCCAATGAATTTAACGCCGGTCTGGGGGACTGGCAGGCCATCTATCGGCTCTATCCCCAGGCCATTCCTTCGGCCTTTGGCATCAAGAAACTGGACCGGGCCCCCTGCGTGCAGAAATGTCCGGCCAACCTCTCGGCCCAGGGCTATGTACAGCTTATTAAAGTCGGTAAGTTCAAGGAATCTCTGGATCTGATCATGAACCGGCTGCCCCTGCCGGGGACCATCGGCCGCATCTGCCCCCACCCCTGCGAGACTGTCTGCCGGCGGGCCGAAGTAGAGGAGCCCATCTCCATCTGCGCCTTGAAGCGGTTCGTGGCGGACCAGGTGGATTGGGCCACCCTGCCGGTGCCGGAAGTGACCAAGAATGACCAACCGGTGGCCATCATCGGTGCCGGGCCTTCGGGTCTGTCCTGCGCCTACCACCTGGCCCTGATGGGCTACAAACCGGTGATCTTCGAGGCTGCCGCTGAACCCGGCGGCTGGCTGCGCTACGGCATCCCCGAATACCGCCTGCCTCGGAATGTCCTGAAACAGGAAGTGGATTACATCCAGCGCTGCGGCGTCGAAATCCGCTACAACAGCCCCATCGGCGGCCAGCGCACCATCGACAGCCTGCTCACCAAAGACGGCTTCCGGGCGGTCTATCTGGGTGTGGGTTGCCAGGGCAGCTTACGCATCCCGGTTCCCGGCCATGACGCCGACGGCGTCCTCTGGGGGGTGGAATATCTGAAGGAATTCGCCACTACGGGCGCCTCCCCTACCCAGGGCAAAAAGGTGGTGGTCATCGGCGGCGGCAACGTGGCCATGGACGTGGCCCAGACGGCCAAACGCAACGGCGCCACCGAAGTCAAGATCATCGCCCTGGAAACCCGGGAAGAGATGCCGGCCAACCCCTGGGAAGTGGAAGAAGCCCTGCAGGTCGGCTGCCTGTTGGAACACCGGTGGGGCGTCAAACAGATCGTGGCCGAGGGCGGCAAGGTCAAGGGCATCGAGCTCAAGGCCGTGGAACGGGTCTTCGATGAGCAGGGCCGTTTCGCCCCGACGTATTTCGAAGACCAGACCCGTATTGAACCTGCCGACGTGGTGATCATGGCCATCGGCCAGAAAGCCGACCTGAGCTTCATCACCGAGGCCGATAAGATCAAACTGAGTCCCCGGGGCCTCATCGAGGCCGACCCCGACACCCTGCAGACCAGCCGGGAAGAGGTCTTCGCCGGCGGCGACGTGGTCTCCGGACCCTATATCGCCATTGCCGCCGTGGCGGCCGGCCGGGAAGCGGCCATCTCCATTGACCGCTACCTGCGGGGCCAGGACCTGAAAGAAGACCGGGAGTTCCCGCTCCGTTATGATGAACACGGCGATTGGAATCCCATTCCCGCCAATACTCCCAAGCAACCCCGGGCCCAGATGGCTCACATCCCGGTGGAGGAGTGGGGCAAAAGCTTCAAAGAGATCAATCTGGGTCTTACTCCCGAGCAGGCTCAGGCTGAGGCGGCCCGCTGCGTCAACTGCGGCGTCTGTTCCGAATGTATGCAGTGTGCCCTCAACTGCCAGCCCAAGGCCGTGGACCACAGCCAGAAGCCGCAGACCGTGGAGCTCAAGGTCGGCGCCGTCATCCTCTCTCCCGGGGCCAAGACCTTTGATCCCAGCGTCGCCGACGTCTGGGGCTACAAGCGCATTCCCAACGTGGTCACCAGCCTGGAGTTGGAGCGCATCCTCAGCGCCTCCGGTCCCTATGAGGGCCACCTGGTGCGGCCGTCGGACCATAAGGAACCTAAAAAGATGGCCTGGCTGCAGTGCGTCGGCTCCCGGGATGTGAAATACAACTCCTACTGTTCGTCGGTCTGCTGTATGTATGCCATCAAAGAAGCGGTCATTTCCATGGAGCACAGCAAGGAGCCCCTGGAGACCACCATCTTCTACATGGATATGCGGACCTACGGCAAGGATTTTGAACTTTACTACAATCGGGCCAAGGAATTGGGCGTCCGCTTTGTCCGTTGCCGGGTGCACAGCCTGGATCCGGCTCCCGGGGACAACGTCAAGGTCAACTATGTCACCGAAGACGGCCAGTTCATGAGCGAAACCTTTGATCTGGTGGCCCTGTCGGTAGGCTTCCAGGTGGGCGGCGAGGTCATCAATCTGGCCCACAAACTGGGCATTGACATGACCCAGCACCAGTTGGCCAAGACCGAACCCTTCACCCCGGTGCAGACCTCCAAGCCGGGCATTTACGTCTGCGGCACTTTCCAGGCGCCCAAAGACATCCCCCAGTCGGTCATGGAGGCCTCGGCGGCGGCCGGCGGCTGTATCGCCGCCCTGGGCGACGTCAAATGGACCATGACCAAGACCAAGGAACTGCCGCCGCAGGTGGACCGCTCCCAGGAACGGCCCCGCATCGGCGTCTTCATCTGCAACTGCGGCATCAACATCGGCGGGCTGCTGAGCGTCCCGGCGTTGAAAGAATATGCCGCCACGCTCCCCAACGTCGTCATGGTGGACGACAACCTCTTTACCTGTTCTCAGGACACCCAGGATAAAATGCTGCAGGTCATCAAGGAGCAGAACCTCAACCGGGTGGTGGTGGCCGCCTGTACCCCCCTCACCCATGAGCCCCTGTTCCGGGAGACCATCATGGATGCCGGCCTGAACAAATACATGTTTGAGATGGCCAACATCCGCAACCAGGACACCTGGGTGCACATGAAAGAGTACGATGCGGCCACGGAAAAGGCCAAACACCTCATCAAAATGGCGGTGGCCCGGGCTTCGGTGTTGAAACCGCTGGTGGAAAAACCCCTTAACATCGTCCCCCGAGCCCTGGTGGTGGGCGGCGGTATCGCCGGCATGAATGCCGCCCTGAACCTGGCCGACCAGGGATTCTCCACCATCCTGGTGGAAAAAGACACCGAACTGGGCGGCGTGGCCAGACGGATCCACCATACCATCGAAGGTATGGATGTCCCATCTTACCTGGCTGATCTGGTCAAGAAGGTCAAGAGCCACGACAAGATCGAGCTCTATACCGGCGCCGAGGTCGTCGGCTTCGGCGGCTATAAGGGTAATTTCAACACCAAACTGAAGATCGGCGCCGAAGAGAAGACTATCGACCATGGCGTCGTCGTCATCGCCACCGGCGGCCATGAATACCGACCCAAGGAGTTCCTCTATGGCGAGGACGGCCGGGTCATGACCCAGCTGGAACTGGGCGAGAAGATCCACCAGGCCAAAGACGAGGTGGCCAAGTGGGATCAGGCCGTCTTCATTCAGTGCGTCGGCTCCCGGAATGAGGAGAACCCCAACTGCAGCCGGGTCTGCTGCCAGGGGGCGGTCAAGTACGCCTTGCAGTTAAAAGAACTGAATCCGGCCATGGATGTGGTCATCCTCTATCGGGATATGCGGACCTACGGTGTCCTGGAGGATTATTACCGCCAGGCCCGGGACAAGGGAGTCATCTTCGCCCGCTTCGATCCGGAAAAGGCGCCCCAGGTGAGCAAAGAAGGCGATGCCATCAGCGTCACCTTCATTGACCACGTCCTGCAGCTGCCGGTGAAGGTCAATCCTGATGCCCTGATCCTGAGCGCCGGGGTCATGGCCAACGACACCGAGAAGTTCGCCACCATGCTCAAGCTGCCGCGCAACGCCTTCGGTTTCTTCATCGAGGCCCACGCCAAGCTGCGGCCGGTGGACTTTGCCTCGGAGGGCATCTTCCTCTGCGGTCTGGCCCATGCCCCCAAGCTCATCAGCGAAAGCATCGCCCAAGCCTATGCGGCGGCGGCCCGGGCCGGCGGCTTCCTGTCGGATACCAAGCAGACCATCAGCGGCGTCGTCTCCCACGTGGATCCCAAACACTGCGCTGCCTGTCTGGTCTGCGTGCGCAGCTGCCCCTACAATGTGCCCCAGATCAACGAAGACAATGTCTCGGAGATCAACGAGGCCATCTGTCAGGGCTGCGGCATCTGCGCGGCGGAATGTCCGGGCAATACCATCCAGTTGTCGCATTACGAGGACGATCAATTAACTGCCAGCATCCTGGCCTTTTCCTAAGGAGTGAGCGTATGGAGAACTTTGAACCCAAAATTATCGCCTTCTGTTGCAGTTTTTGAGCGTACTCCGCTGCGGACCTGGCAGGTTCGATGCGACTGCAATATCCCACCCATATCCATATCATCAAGGTGCCCTGCACCGGCCGGGTGGACCTCTTCCACCTGCTGCAGGCCTTTGAACAGGGTGCCGATGGCGTTTTTGTGGCCGGGTGTCTGGAAGGCGACTGCCATTATATGCACGGCAATCTCTTTGCCCGCAAACGGGTGGAGCGCGCCAAAGAGATCCTGGCAGCCACCGGTGTGGGTCGGGATCGGGTGGAAATGTACAACCTTTCCGCCGGGCAAGGCACCAGATGGGCCGAAATCTGTAGAGAATTTGACGAGCGGATCAAAAATCTGGGGCCCAGCCCCATCCGCCTCGCCCACGAAAAGAAAGCCGCCTAGGCTTGAGGAGGCAGCCTGATGATTAAGGCAACACCGAAACCATTGGAAGAAATCATCAATTATGTCAAAGATTTCAACAAAATCCTGATAGCCGGTTGCGACGGTTGCGTCACCGTCTGCGAGGCCGGCGGCATGAAAGAGGCCAAAGTCCTGGGCTCGGCCCTGCGCCTCTATTACACCCAGGCCGGCAAGGACCACGAAGTGGTGGAAACCACCGTCACCCGCCAATGCGACAAAGAGTATCTGGCGGAATTAAAAGATATGGTGGAGAACGCCGATGCCGTCATCTCCATCGCCTGTGGCTGCGGCATCCAGTATCTCACCGAAATGTATAATGACAAGATCGTCTTCCCGGGCGTCGACACCCATTTCATGGGGATCAATGCCGACCGGGGCATCTTTGAAGAGCGCTGCGCCGGCTGCGGCCAATGTGTCCTGGCCAGCACCGCTGGCATCTGCCCCATCGCCCGCTGCTCCAAGCGGATGCTCAACGGCCCCTGCGGCGGCTCCGACAACGGCAAATGCGAGATCAGCAAGGACACCCCCTGCGGCTGGCATCTCATTTACGAACGCCTGGAAAAATTGGGCCAACTGGACCGCTTCACCCAGCCGGTGGATCCCAAGAACTGGCGGACCAGCCGGGACGGCGGCCCCCGGGTCATCATCCGGGAAGACCTGCGCAAAGCCGAGCCTCAGCACGGCAGCGCCCACTAAGAAGACATCACCAGGGGCCGTGGCCGGTCCCGGCCCCGGTTAGGATAGCGCAGAGAGGAAGAGTGCATGGAACCAAAAACTCCCAGTAAATTGGAAAAGATCATGGCCGCCGGCCATTTCGGCGTCACCTCGGAGGTCGGTCCGCCCCGCAGCTGCGATGGGGCCGAAATCGAGCATAAGGGCCATTTGATCAAAGACTATGTTGACGCCGTCAACGTTACCGACAACCAGACCTCGGTGGTGCGCCTCTGTAGTCTGGCCTCTTGTATTCGCTTGAAACAGATGGGCATCGAACCCATCTTGCAGATGACCACCCGGGACCGCAACCGCATCGCCATGCAGAGCGACATCCTGGGCGCCGCCTCCTTCGGCATCCACAATATGCTCTGCCTCACCGGCGACCACCAGACCTTCGGCGACCACCCTATGTCCGCCAACGTCTTTGATCTGGATTCGGTGCAGTTGATCCAGACCGTCAAACTGATGCGGGATGAAGGCAAACTCCTCAGCGGTTTTGAGATGAAGGTTCGGCCCCAGATCTTCATTGGCGCGGCCGAAAACCCCTTTGCCGGACCCAACGTCGAACTGCGGGCCCTGCGCTTGGGCAAGAAGATTGCCGCCGGAGTGGAATTCATCCAGACCCAGTGTATCTATAACGTGCCCAAATTCAAGGAATGGATGAAGATCGCCGTGGATAAGGGCTATGCCGACAAGGCCTATATCATGGCCGGCATCACCCCCTTTAAGAGCCTGGGCATGGCCCGCTACATGAAAACCAAGGTCCCCGGTATGGACGTGCCCGATGATCAGATCACCCGCCTCAAGGGCGTGCCCAAGGAGAAGCAGGCCGAGGAGGGCATCAAGATGGCCATCGAAATGATGCAGGAACTCAAGGAAGTTCCCGGCGTCCGGGGCTTCCACATCATGGCCATCGAATGGGAAGAGAAGGTCCCCGAACTGGTCAAGGGTGCCGGCCTCTATCCCCGGCCCCAGGTGTAAGCATCTGAGCTGACAACGTCTCCAACGGGGCGCTGGCACGGAGGCCCCCGGCCAAGGCAGCGCCCCGTCTTATATTGACTTTGCTGCAAATTCGCGCTATAATGGTTATAGACAAAATTTCGGCAAAGGCAATTTACCCAAGTATTTTTAACATAAGGATGACATTATGGCAGAAGAACCTCTGGTGTTAACCAAGCGAGAGGGCAAGTCCTTCAAAGACATTGTCATGGAGAAGCTGCCGGACGGCGGCAATCTCAATGCCTGTCTGACCTGTGGGACCTGCGCCGCCGGTTGCCCGGCCACCGGTCTGGGGGGTATGGACCCCCGCAAAGCGGTGCGCATGGCGGCCCTGGGCATGGATGAAGAACTGAAAAAGACCCCCTGGGCCTGGTTTTGCAGCATGTGCATGCGCTGCGTACATGCCTGCCCCATGAACGTCAACATCCCGGCGTTGGTTTATAACATGCGGGCTTCCTGGCCCCGGGACCAGCGGCCGCGGGGTATCCTGCGTTCCTGTGATGCGGCCCTGAGCACTGATACCTGTAGTGCCATGGGCGCCCGGGAGGAAGATTTTGAGTTTATCGTCAATGATGTCCTCGAAGGCGTTCGGGAGCAACCTGGGTTTGAGAACATCCAGGCCCCCATTGATAAGCAAGGCGCCTATTTCTTCCTGAACCAGAACTCCCGGGAACCGGTCAACGAACCCGAAGAGATGATCCCCCTGTGGAAGATCATGCACATCGTCGGCGCCGACTGGACCTATGGCAGCAAAGGCTGGGCGGCCGAAAACTACTGCATGTTCCTGGCTGATGATGACGCCTGGAAACACATTACGGAGATGTCCATTCGCAAGGCGGAGGAGCTAGGCTGCAAAGTCTTCCTCAACACCGAGTGAGGGCACATCACTTACGCGGTCCGGGCCGGACTGCAAAAATACAAAATCGCTACCTCCGTTGACGTGCAAAGCATCTTTACCTGGTATGCCAAATGGATCCGGGAAGGCAAGCTGAAGGTCAACTCCGACTGGAATAAAAACCTCAAGATCAAATTCACCGTCCAAGATCCCTGCAACATCATCCGCAAAAGCTTCGGCGATGAATGCGCCCGTGATCTGCGCTTCGTGGTCAAATCCTGCGTCGGGGAAGAAAACTTTGTGGACATGACCCCCAACATGTCCAACAACTACTGCTGCGGTGGTGGCGGCGGCTTCCTGCAGAGCGGCTACACCGAAGAGCGGTTGGCTTACGGCCAGAAAAAAATGGATCAGATCATCGCTACAGGGGCAGATTATTGCATTGCCCCCTGCCACAACTGCCACTCCCAGATCCACGAACTGGCCGAACACGCCCCCAAACACTGGGGCACCGTCCACCTGTGGACCATCATCTGCCTCTCCCTGGGGGTACTCTGCCGCAATGAACGCACCTACCTCCATGATGACCTCAAGGAAGTGAACATCCCCGAATGGGATGAGACCGAGTTCCTGGTATAATCGAGTCCCGGTCTTTCCTGGAAACGACCAAAGGCGGCTGCCACGTTGGCAACCGCCTTTTTTATCCCGTCCATTTTCGGCGGGGCGAGCCGCCGGTTCAGGGGCGGTCAGCTGGCGGTGAAGGGTAAATCTCTTTCCTAATTGCCGGGCCGGTCGGACGCGGATTGGTCCGGCGTGGCCAGACGATGGAGCAGCTCTTTCACTTCGGTGAGGGCCTGGGATGAGATGGTGGCCGCCTGGGTCCGGTCGCCGACGGTGAACACCACCTGGACCTCGGCTTTCTCGCCCGGCATTTCGGCCAGACGGAAGAGGAGGTGATTCTCCGCCCCCAGGAGCTGGATGGTAAAGATCGGCGTCGTCTTCTCCAGTTCGACGGTGTTTTTGAGGAAGCCCCCGTATTCCAGCTCTTTCAGACGCCACAGGGCCAGGTTCATTTTCATGGCAGCCTGCTGTATCGTTGGCTGATCCCCGGTCCGGATGGTCCAGCCGTCCTTCTCCCGCACCGCCACGGTCTGCTGGGCCGGCGGCCCCCAGGTGAGCTTCTGAACTTCGTTTTCGGGTCCGGTCCACAGGCGCCGGTCCTCCAAGGCGTCGTAGGAGGCCGGGAGCTTTTCCACCAGAGATTTATCCACCAGGAAAATCGGGGGTTTGCCGGCCACTTGGGCATAATAACGCTCGCCCTGCTGCCCCCCGATGATGAGAGTCTCCTCTTGACCATCCCGCCGCAGGGTCAGGCGCAGGGCCGGGGAGGGGGCCAGACCGTATTTTTTCAGGTCCTCGGCCTTTTCGGCCACGAATTCCACGGCCCTGGCGTTGGCGAGCTGCCCCACCAGGGCGTTGAGGCGATCCTCACGGAGCTTTACCTGGAGAGGTGCCGCCGGCGTCCAGACGCCGGTTCCGGTTTTCTGCAGGATGAGCTTTTCCTGACCCCGCACCAGGCGCAACTCCGTCACCTCGGCGGGCTTCAGGGAAAAAATATTCTTGGCCCGCAGGGCCGTCAGGGTCCGATCCAGGGTCTCCTTGTCGGACTGACGGAGCACCAGGATACGGGGATCGTCATCGGCTTGGGCGTAAATCAACTGGCTGCCGGGGACTTTGAGGCCGAAGCGGAGCTGATGGGTACTCGCTCCAGCCTCAAACTCCAGGGAAAATATCGGCTTGTCCAGACCGAATTCCTTCAGGCGGTCAGGCGCCACCGCCTCAAGACGGCGTTCAGCCCGCAGCCCGGCCAAGGCCGTCACCAGAGAGGTCACGGTCAGATCGTCGGTGGGCGCCACAATGGGTCTGCTCAGGCGCCAAAGCCCGGCCTCGGGGGCCGCCGGCGGCGTTGGTGCAGGGGGAGCGCCACCTGACCCAGGAGTCTCCGGCGGCGGCCCGGTGGGCTGCCGTTCCAACCAGATTTCGCCCTTGTCACTCTTGAGCATAATTTTCTGCAGATCCGCGGTTTTGACCTGGAAAACCTGTTTCGCCGCCTTCTCCTGTTCCGCCTGCCGGGTCTGATAATACTCCGAAAAAATATAGCCCCCGATCGCCACCACCAGGATGGCCAGGTAAACGAGGAGTTTCCTGCCGCTCATCGCCTCGCCCTCCGCCGCAGGTAGGCACTGACGCCCCCGATAATGACAGCCAGGGGGATCAAGACCAGGCAGACCAGGAACAGGCCCCAACCCTGGTAGCCGGTCAGGAGCAAGGGCTGGGTCTTCTTGGCGGTGCTGCGGATGGTGATCTGGCTGCCTTCCTCGGCCAGAAAATTCACGGTGTTCAGGAAAAAGTCGCCGTTGGCTGAGAGATTGAAGTAGTTGTTATCAGCAAAGCGAACATTGCCGAACACGGCCAGATAGGCCATCTTCTCATTTTTCTCAGCCGGTTTCGTCTCGGCGGCGGCCGGGGCCGCCTCCGGGGTGTTCTGCTGCTCCGGCGTCGCCTGAGTCGAAACGGCGGCTTTGTCATTCTTGGCGGCTTGATTCGGCGTCGCCGCTACAGGTTGGGGCAGGCGTTTTTCGGCCAGCACCGCCAGCGTGAAGGGGCCTTTCAGGTCCTGGTCCGGGTTGAAGTCCCCTTTCCCCTGCTTGAGCCAATCCTGGCCGGCTTTGGCCCAACTGGTCTTGGTAGTCATGGCCAAGGGGATCAGCCTGATCTGGTCGGGCACCTCTTTGGCCAGGAACAGGGGCCGGGCCATGGGAAAGATGGTCACCAGATTGCTGAACTCCTGGGTGATGCGATGATCGCCGTATTGGATGACCAACGGCATGGTCAGGCTGGCCCCCAGAGCCCGGCTGACCTGGTTGTCATCCAGGATCAGGCGGTCGTCCAGGACAATGCCGAATCCGGCCAGGAAATCCTTCAAGCCGGCGTCTTTGTGGGGCTCCAGCAAGACCAGAACCCGTCCACCCCGATTTAGATAGTCCTGCAAGGCCTTGACTTCGCTGGGAAAGAGTGGCTTTTCCGGTCCGGCCAGGATGACGGCCACCGCCTCGGCCGGCACCTGGGGTTGGGTCAGGAGGTTGAGGTCCTGCACTTCAAAGCCCTCGTTGCCCAGGGCCTGGCGGGCCAGGGAAAAACTCCCCGGCTCGGTCTCCTTGGCCCCCCGTTCGCCGTGACCGGTGAGGAAAAAGACAATCTTGGGCCGCGGATTGAGGAGCTTGCGGATGGCATCGGTAAGATTTTCTTCACTGGGGCTGTTGGCCATCTGCCGCCGCCCTTGATATTCCAGCAAAATGTTGCCGGGCAGGCGATAGCCGGCCTGCTGCGCCTCCGCCGGCTGGCGCTCCGGATCGACGATCTTGACGGTGATGAGGCGATTCTGATGCTGATAATTCTGCAGAAGCTCTTTGGCCGTCTGCCGATCCGCCTGGCCCTCGGGCAAGAAGGCGGTCATGGTCAAGGGTTCCTTCACCTCGGCCAGAAGGTTTTGGGTGATCTTACTCAGCGACTGGCTCCGATCGGCGGTGGCATCCCAACGCCAGGAGTAGCGCTCGCCCAGGAGGGCCAGGACAACCAATATGGCCAGCACAATAATGACCGAGGCGGCCGAACCGGAGCCCAGCAGGAGTTTGCGTCGCGTCGAATCAGAAGGTGTCCGGGAAGCCATGATTAACCTCGCCACTGCCGGGATTCAAGCTGCCGCTTGGTGAGAAAAAGGAAAAAATACGTGAAGCCGAAATAATACAACACATCCCTCGTATCCACCACGCCCCGACTGAAGGTATCAAAGTGCCCCATCATGGACAGGTAGCGGAACAGCCCCTGATAGGCCGGCGGCCCCAACTCCTCATACCAACCGATGATCCAAAACAACAGCAACAGGCCAAAGGCAATGACTGCGGCAATGATCTGGTTTTCCGTCAACGACGAACTGAACAGCCCCAAGGCCAGAAAGGCGCCGCCCAACAGCAGCAGCCCCAGATACCCCACCCCAATGGCGGGCCAATCCAGGGGCAGGATGATGCCGAAGGCAATGCTGTAAAGGATGGTCACAGCCAGGAGCAGGGCATAGAGGGCGAGCGCGGCCAGGAATTTGCCCAAAATCACCCCCCAATCCGTCAGAGGAAAGGTGAGGAGCAGTTCCATGGTGCCGGAGCGCTTCTCTTCCGCCAGCAGCCGCATGGTAAACAAGGGCACGATGAAGAGAAAGAGCACGGCCAGATTGCCGAAGAAAGGCCGGTAGACCATTTGCAGGGGGTTCAGCATACTGGCCAGATAAGGATTCTGCCCGGCCTGAAAGCTGAGCACGGTGTAATACACCAGGTTGGAGTAAAAGAAGTATCCTGCCAGCAGTAAGAAGAAAAAGCCGGTCAGGTAAAAAATCGGCGTGGCAAAATAAATGGTGAGTTCTTTGCGCCAGACTGCGAGACATCCGCTCATGGTGTCGCCCTAAGGTTTTGAGTTTCGAGAATGCCAGGCTGGTTGGGCGGGCCATGCCCGCCAGGCTTTGGATTCCGGTTGCCGGAAATGCTTCTCTGTTAGTGGGGCGGGCCTCCGTGCCCGCCCAAGGTAGCCAATGGCAGTGACCTTAATCCTCATGGTTCTCATATGACATATAGTTCATAGTTCGTAGTTCATAGTTCGTAGTTCGTAGTCTTATAGGACGGGCCGGTCCCGCCAGGCCATTTCTGTTCATTGCAGCGGGCCGCTGGGCTGGCTGCCACTCTCTCCCGGCTCCGCGGGGGCAATCTCTTCTTCGGTTACCAGGTTGATGAAGACGTCCTCCAGGGTGAATTCCTGGGTCTTCATCTCCAACAGATCCCAGCCGCGCTGGACGATACAGCGGGCCAGTTCCGGGCGGACCTCGGTGTCCAGATCGGCTTCCAGGACAAAGGCCCCCTCGCCCTCCTGTTGCACCCCTTTAACCCCCGGAACGGTGGTGAGGGCCTGCTGGACTTCCCTTGCCGGGCCGTGCACCACCAGATGAATGCGGGCATCGTGGCCCAATTGCTGGGTGAGGTTGGCGGGGGTGTCACTGGCCACAATCTGCCCCCGATTGATAATGATGACCCGCTGACAGAGCTGGCTCACCTCCGGCAGGATGTGGCTGCTCAAGATGATGGTATGTTCGCCGGCCAACTGGCGGATGAGTTCCCGGATCTCCACGATCTGGGCCGGGTCCAGGCCGATGGTGGGCTCATCCAGGATGAGCAAGGGCGGTCTGCCAATGAGGGCCTGGGCCAACCCCACCCGCTGGCGGAATCCTTTGGAAAGCACGGCGATCAGGGTATGTTGCACCTGTTCCAGGGAACAATCGGCGATGGCCCGGGCCACTTCCCGGCGGCGCTGCCCACGATCCAGCCCCTTGGCCTGGGCGGCAAAATCCAGGAACTGGGTAACCGTCAGATCGGGATACAAGGGAACCGTCTCGGGCAGATACCCCAGGGATTTCCGGGCCGCCAGGGATTGGCCGACGCAGTCGTGGCCGTTGACCGAGGCCGAGCCGGCCGTGGGCGGCATGTAGCCGGCCAGGATCTTCAGGGTAGTGGTCTTGCCGGCCGCGTTCGGTCCCAAGAACCCGACAATCTCGCCGTCCGCCACCTCAAAGTTCAGGTCTTGAATGGCCGCAAAAGTGCCGTAATATTTGGTCAAATTCTTTACCTGGATCATAGGCTCTGCTTTAAGAAATGGGGATGGGTGAGGCTGAAAGCTTGATAACTTTTATTATTATCAAAGAAAATTATCGCCTGCAAGGATTCTCTGGCCGAAACCAGGCGCAGCAGGGTTCCGGCCTCACCAGAGTCGGGCATAGACAGCTTCAAGGGCTTGGGCCATCTGCTCCAAGGAGTGGCGGCTCTCCACCAGTCGGCGCCCCGCGGCGCCGAACCGCCGCCGGGTCTCCGGCTCGGCCAGGAGCTGGGCCAGGGCCTGGGCCAAGGCCATGCTGTCTTGGGGAGGGACCAGGAGACCGTTGACGCCGGGCTGGACTATTTCCGGAATGCCGCCGCAGCGGGTTCCCACCACCGGCTTGCCCATGGCCATGGCCTGGAGCAGGGACTGGGGGACCCCTTCGTTGGCATAGGAAGCCAGGACGACGATATCCATGAAGGCCAGCCAGGACGGCACCTCCTCCTGATATCCCGCCAGGAAAACCTCATCCCCCAGGTTGAGTGCGGCGATCTTGGGTTCGATGACTTCCCGGTAGGGCCCTTCGCCCACCAGCAGGAGGTGGGCCTGGAGACCCTCCTGGCGCAGCCGGTGGAGTGCTTCCAAAAGGTAGAGGTGCCCCTTCCAGGACCGGAGGACCGCCACCGAACCGATGACGGGAGTGGCGGTCGGCCAATGGGAGGGCAACCGATCTTGGACTTTAGGAACCGTCGGCGAGAACCTTTCCAGGGAAATGCCGGTGGGAATGGAAAAGATGGTCTCCTCAGGGACCCGAGCCCGTTCTTGAATAATGGCCTTGATAGCCGCACCGGTGGTAATGGTGGCGTCGGCCTGTTGATAGAGCCAACGGGTAGGCAGGCTGGTCCGGATGGGCGTGCTGAGATGGCGGGTGCGCACCAATTTGGTCCGGCGCCGCCGCCCCAGGACCGCCATGGCACCGATCCAGCTGTCCAATGAGCTATGGGTATTGAGGATATCAACCCGCTCCTGGTGCAGCAGGCGGCGGAGGCTAAAAAGGGCGGCCAGATTACCCCGGCCACCGAAGGCCAGGGGAAAGACCGGCAGGCCGGCGGCCTGGGCCCGGTGGAGCAATTCTCCCTGGGGGGAGGCGGCGATCAGGACTCGATGCCCCCGTCGGGTCATAATCTGGGCTTCCACCAGGATGCGGTGCTCCTGGCCGCCCCAGCCCAGGGACGCCTCAGTGTGCAGGATGGTATAAGTTCGGACCGCAGGAGAGTCGGTCATGACGACGCCAACTCCAGGTAAAGGGTTTGCAGGCGAGCCAACATCGCCTCCAGGGAGTAGTGCTGGACCACCGTCTCTTGGGCGGCCTGGCCCCATTGGGCCATACGGGACGGCTGGCCCGCCAGGTCCAAGACCGCCCAAGCCAAAGCCTCTGCATCACCGGGGGGCACCAGGCGGCCGTTCCACCCGTCGGCAATAACCTCCTCCACCCCACTGACCCGGGTGGCGACGACGGGAAGGCCGGCGGCCATGGCCTTGAGGAGCACCAGCGGCAGCCCCTCCCAGAGAGATGGCAGGACGAAGATATCCATGGCCCGATAGAGACGGGCCAGATCCCGGCGGGTGCCAAGAAAATGGACTACCTGCTGAAGCCCCAACTCCTGGGCCTGTCTTTCCAGTTCGGCCCGGCGGCGGCCATCGCCCACCAACAGAATCTGCAGATCGGGGATGGCGGCCAGCAGTTTGGGTGCCGCCGCCAGCAGATATTGGTGACCCTTCTGGGTTTCCAGGCGGCCGATGGTCCCCACACAGAAACCGGCAATACCCAGCGCGGCCTTGGCCTGGGCTTTGGTCAGCGGGCAGGTCACCTCCGACAGACGGATGCCGTACGGCAGAATGAGAATTTTCTGGGCCGGCAGGCGATCGTAGCGGCGGACGTCCTCGTATACCTGCCGGGAGCTCACCAGAAGACGATGGGTAACGTAGCCCAGGAGATGGTTCCAGAGACAGCGGTGCAGCTTGATGCGGGTATAGGCATTGTGGACGGAGGCCACCACCCCCGGCACTCCCAAGCCGATGCTGGCCAGGCGGCCATAGAGGTTGGGATGGTAGAGGTGCGTGTGAAGGATGTCAGGCCGCCGCTGCCGCAGGACCTCTCGTATGGCGGCAATGATCCTCCAGAAAGAGGTGCGTTTGATATCCAGCCCCAGTTCCCCCACCTCATAGCCCCGGCGGCGCAATTCCTCACCCACCGGTCCGGCCGCGCCCAGGCAGAGCGCCGATACCTGAAAGCGAGTCGGGTCCAGGCCGGTCATGATGCTGGCCAACAGATCCTCGGCGCCGCCCACGGGCAGGCTGACGAAAAGGTGGATGACCTTGAGACGGCGGTTGGGCATAGAATTCGGAATAAGCATACCATGTTTTTGAGGCTGCTGATTCTTATATGTTGTGCCCACCGGAAAGTCAACGGCAAATCCGCGGCGCCGACCGCCCCGATCTGGTCATGCTCCTGCCGGTGCCGGTGAGTCGGTGGGCCGCAGGGAGGACAAGGCATTGCTGAGCCGGACGAACTCTGCCACCGTCAAGGTTTCTGGGCGCCGTTGGGGGTCTAGGCCCAGCTCCGCCAGGACCGCCAGCAGGTCCGGGAGGGTAAGCTGCCAGAGGTGCAGTTGGGCTCCCAGGGAATTTTTCAGCGTCTTCCGACGGGTGGCAAAGGCAGCCTTCACCAAGCGCAGGAGGTCATCTTCCCGATGGGCCGGAAGCTCCGGTTGGCGCGGCCAACCCCGGAGCACCACCGAATCAACTTTCGGGGCGGGGTAGAAGTTCTGGGGACCCAAAATGAACAGCCGCTCGGCCCGGAAATGATACTGCCAGAGGACCGAAAGGATGCCGTACTCTTTGCCGCCGGGGGAGGCCAGGAGACGCTGTCCCACCTCCCGCTGCATCATCAGGACCATGACCCCGACGGCGGCTTTCTCGTGCACCAGTTTAAAGAGGAGGGGCGAGGTGATCTGATAGGGCAGGTTGCCGATGACGGCCAAGGGGCGGCCCACTTCTCTTCCCAGGCCCAGATAGTCAAAGGTCAGGGCATCCTGGGAGAGGAGAGTGACATTGCTCAGCCCGGTCAGGACATCGTCACGCAATATCTGGATGAGACGCGGATCCACCTCCAGGGCCACCACCCGGGCCGCCGCCTGGGCCAGAAAGACGGTGAGGGCGCCCAGACCGGGGCCGATCTCCACCACGGTATCAGCAGGAGAGAGCTCCAGGGCCGCCACCAAACGCCGGGCCTGAGCTGGGTGAAGGAGAAAATGCTGCCCCAGATCGGTGTTAGGCGTCAAGCCGTGGCGACGGCAGAGGATCTTGGGCGAGAGGAAGGGCACGGTCCCCCTGGGCGACGCGGCGGCGATAACGTTTAACCGCCCGCAGCGTCAGAAAGTAAGCGGCAAGGCCAAAGGGCGCGGCCAGAATAACCCCACCCACCTGCAGGGCCAGATTGATTTCCCAACCCAGGCGCAGCAGCTCCCGGAGATCCACGCTTTCCGGCAGAGACAGGGGTTGGTTGGGAAAAAGGAGCCACTGGCCGATCTTAAAACTGAAATAATAAAAGGGCGGTATGGTAAAAGGATTGCTGATCCAACAACCCATCACCGCCGCCACCCGAGAGATGCCCAGGAGATGGGCCAAAGCCAAAGCCGAGACCATGTGGAACGGGATGGTGGGGGTCACGCCGATAAAGACCCCCAGGGCCATGCCGGCGGCGATTTTCCGGGGATCGCCGGGCAGACGGCGCAACTGCAGATAAAGATAGCGGATCCGCCGACGCAGGTTCATCTTCCTGCCGACTCGCGTTGCTCTCCCTGAACCGTCGTTGCAGCCGGCCCGTTATACCACAACTCAGACCATCCGACCCGGTGTCGGCGTCGTCTCCCCCCAGCGCCGGAAGAGGTGGTGCTCGACGGCAAAGCAGTCCAAGACCTTGCCCAGGGTGTGGTGGATGAGGTCCAGGATGGTCTGGGGCCGATGGTAAAAGGCCGGCATGGGGGGAAGAATCACCGCCCCCAACCCCGCCGCCCGCTGCATAAGCTCCAGATGCCCTTGATGCAGGGGGGTTTCCCGCACCACCAGGACCAGCGGCCGACGCTCTTTGAGGGTAACGTCGGCGGCTCGCACCAACAGGTTGGTACTGTGGGAATGGGCAATGGCCGACAGGGTCTTGATGCTGCAGGGGATCACCACCATGCCATTCGTAGGGTAGGAACCGCTGGCGATGGGGGCCGTCAAATTCTCATCATCATAGACATAATCGGCCAAGGCCTCCACCTGGGCTGGCGCTACGTCGGTTTCCACCTGGAAATTCACCTTGGCAGCCGGCGTCATGACCAGATGGCGCTGGATTCCCAACTGCTGCAATACCCGGAGCATCTCCAGACCATAGATCACACCGCTGGCCCCGGAAATGCCCACAATCAACCTTCTGCCCCTGGTAGCCATCCTTTGGGCGCATCCTTTCTCACCGGTCGGGCCAATAGTTATTCAGAAATTTTATTATATCAAACCGGTTCAGGGAAGACAAATCTCCGGGGACGTTGGAGGCCATCCCCCTGCCCTGGCGATCTTCCTGGGGCGGACGGAAAAGAGAAAATGCGGGGTTGAAAAAACCGAGGGGGCAGATTATTTTCTGCCCCCCGGTTGATCATACGGGTTTACCTGCAGTTGGGAGGGACGGCGGCCAGGGGAAATTACTGGAAATAGCCGCCGCTGTCATAGGGTTGATAAGTCTGCTGGGGAGAACCGTAGAGACGGCGCTGCCGGCTGTCTTCATCCGCAGCCCGGCGGCCCAGTTCGGTGGCGGCCCCACCCAGAGCACCGCCCATAAGACCGCCCACCATGGCACCCCGCCACCGGTTATTATGATCCAACAATGCTCCGGCTCCGGCACCCAAAGCGCCGCCGACACCGGCGCCGGTATAGGTATAGGGGCTCATGGTGGTACAGCCCCCAGCCAGGATGAGAAATACTCCCACCACTGCACATATTCTCCAGAGTGACATCGTTATTCCTCCTCTTGGGAATCTTGAGGCCTTCGTGAAAGAACCATATGCAAAGGCGGGGCCAGGTTCGGCAAAAACATAATATATTGATATCTAATAATAAAAATACAGACAAGCAGAAGTTTCCTTGTCAAAGGATATCTTGATGATATTATTATAGGAATATTTCAGGCGCAGAAAAATCCGCCCACAAGTCCGAAAGCTGCACCTCATTTTGGGAAAAGGCCTGTCTGCTGCGGCCCAACCTTTGGCAAATTGAGAAAGCCCGCCGGCTTGAGGTCCCTATTCCTCCAGAAAGTCGGTGATGTAGGGGTTGGATTGTTTCTGCTCTCCCAGGGTGGCGGTGGGGGTGTCGCCATAGTCATGGCCGGGCCAGATGATGGTTTCGTCCGGTAAGGGCAGGAGCTTTGTCTGGATGGAGGCCACCAGGGTCGGCAGGGAGCCCCCGGGCAGATCGGTGCGCCCGGCGTCATCTATAAATAACGTGTCCCCGGTGAAGAGGTGGCCGGGGGTGTACAGGCAGATGGAACCGGGGGTGTGACCGGGGGTATGGATCACCCGGAACTCCAAGTTGCCGAGGGGGAGAAGGTCACCGTCCTGGACCAGCCGGTCAATCCGGGTGAGGGGCGGAAAACCCTCGGCCACGGCGGCCTGCTGCAGGGCCGGAGTGGAGAAAAACTCCCAGTCTGCGGCATGGATGACGGTGGGCGCCCCCGTAGCCCGGGCCCAGAAGTCGTTGCCGGCGGTGTGGTCGGGATGGCCGTGGGTATTGACCAGCCAACGGATGGTGAGCTGATGGCGGTCAATAATTGCCTGCACCGCCGGATCAGGCGCGGCCGGATCAATGAGCAGGCCTTCTCGGGTGGCGCGGCAGCCGACGATATAACAGATGACTTCCAAGGGACCGACCTTGACGGCGTTGACGATGAGGCTCATGGTGCTCCTCCTGCCCAGGCATGGGCCTGTGGCCAAGTCTCCATGCGGCGGGGCAAGGCAGCCCGCCGGCCAGGAACAGCAATATCCTGTCATGATCAGGCGAGGCGCCCGGCTCCCCCCTTCCCGGGTGCGGGTGCAGACAGCTAATGACCGGCTCGGTATTTTATTATATAATATCATGCAAGTCCGGCAGGCTTTTTGTGTTTATTAATCTTTCCTTAGATAAGGAAACACTTTTCCTGGAAAAGGATAATCTCCTGATGGCCATCCTGAGTGCCGCGAAAAATCTGAGACCTCTTCGGTGGCATCGCTCCCTTGGGATGACACTGCAGGCCAACATTATCCAAGATTTTCCAGCTCCCTGCTGTGTCCAAGACCTTGCCGGGCACTATTCGATAGAATACGACAAAATTTTCTGATTTTTCAGCCGGACCGACCTTGGTTATTTAGGGTGGCTGCAACTGCCGTAGCCGTGGACCGCAGTCGGCTGACCGAGATGGTATACATGGATAATCAAGAGCCCCTGTCTGGCAAGGAAGCTTCTCTCCTGGACCTTTCGGGAGATGGTGCCCAGGACCTGGCTGGTGCCGAGGTGCCGGTCATCCTGCCCCGGTCCCAGCATATTATCAGCCGGACCGATATTGATGTGGAGGTCCTGAAGGTTCTTTACCGGTTGCATCATAAGGGCTACCGGGCCTATCTGGTGGGCGGCGGGGTGCGGGATCTCCTGTTGGCCAAAAGACCTAAGGATTTTGACATCGCCACTGATGCCCACCCCCAGGAGATCCGGCGTCTGTTCCGCAACAGCCGGATCATCGGACGACGCTTCCGACTGGTGCAGGTGTTTTTCAAGGGCGGCAAGATCGTGGAGGTCTCCACCTTCCGCCGGCGCTCGGAATATGACGGCGAAGACGAGCTTCTGGCCCCCAACAACACCTTCGGCAGCCCCGAGGAAGACGCCCGGCGCCGGGATCTGACCATCAACGGTCTATTCTATAACATCGCCGATTTTTCCATCATTGATTATGTGGGTGGCCTGCGGGATTTGCAGGATCGGGTCATCCGGGTGATCGGCCCGCCGGAGGTGCGGTTCCGGCGGGATCCGGTGCGCATGCTGCGGGTGGTGCGGCACGCGGCCCGGACGGGTTTCAGCATTGATCCGGCGGCCTGGTCGGCGCTGGTCAGCCAGGGCCATCTCATCAGACTCTGCAACCCCTCCCGGGTCCGGGACGAACTCATGAAGGATTTCCGGAGCGGTTTCTCCAGGCCCTTCCTGGACCTGATGCTGCAGAGCGGCCTGCTGGCGGCCATTCTCCCGGATCTGAAGCCATGGCTGCAGCAGTCCCCGGAGGCGGTGCGGGGTCGGTTGGCAGACCTGTTTTCTGCCCTGGACCGGCTGACGCAGGCGGGGCTGGCTCTAACGGAGGCCTTCTTCTGGACCCTGTTCCTGCGAGCCCTCGTGACCGCGGTTCAGGACCGGCCAGGAGGGGAAATTCCCCCTGAAGAGGTGCCCCGGTTTCTAGAACAGGCGCTCAAACCCCTGGAATTTGCTCCTGGGCGGCGGGAAGAGATGCTCTTATTATGGCTGACGGCGGTGCAGATTGAGCGAGCCCGGCTGACGAAGCAGCGCCTTCCCGCCCGATTGCGACGCCGGTCCTGTTTTCCCGAAGCCTGGCTGTTGGCCCACCTCCTGGGCGGAGCCCCTCAGGACTGGCTCCAGGAAGTGGTGGACCAGGCGGCCATCATCCCCAATCTACCCGAACCACCGCCGGCCAGGAAGCGACGGCGTCGGCAGCAGGCCCGTTCCTCGAAAAAAAACCGTCTTCCTTGAGATTGCCTAAGTCCCGGCGCCGCTTTGAGGGCGCCCCCCGGGCGAGAAAGATTGGGCCGCCGGTTCCCGGTTGCATGGAAAATATCTCCCTTTTGGCCGGCTGGGGAGCCGGAAGCCATCCCTGCCTGCCCCCTTGAACTCCCAATATTAAAGAACTATGAGAATTGGCCGCAGTTGTCCGAAGGTTTTATCCCCGCCGGCGACTTTAAGGGGCGGCCAGTCGAAAACGGGCCTCAAGCTCCGGGAAGTATCGCCTCAAAGCAAAGACCTCATTGCAGGGCCGGGAGCTGTCATGCCCCTCCAGGCGCAGCTGCTGGAAGATCCCGAGTTTCCGGGAGAAAAGCGGTAGCACTTGACAGAGCATATTCTGTTTGCCAGAGATCAACCATATCTTGGCAAGGAGGTATTAAACCAAGTTCTTTGGCATTGCCCTTCCTTGTTAGAAGAAGCCGGGAAGGATGGTCAAACCAGTATTATCAAGATAAGTACCGCATTATACAATATTATTATGTTATTCAATGGACAGCTGCCCTGGTGCCACCATGTGAAAAAATTTTTTTCACAAATACATTATTTTCTTGACATTCATCAGAATTCACCGTATTTTCATCCCAGTGGGAGAAAGTGGATTTATGTGGAGAAAATTGGGGATTAGGGGGCCACATTGTTCAGGGGGCGCTTTTACCACGTCATGGATGACAAAGGGCGCATCACCATCCCGCCGCGCTACCGGGAGATCCTCAAGGAGCGTCAAGATCAGCACCTCATTGTCACCAACCTGGACGGTTATCTAATCGCCTTTCCCCAATCGGAGTGGGAGGTTATTGAGGAACGCCTCAGCCAGCTTTCCATTCTCGATAAGAAATTCCGATCTTTTCAGAGGTTTTTTGTCTCCGGGGCGACTGAATGCCCGTTTGATCGCCAAGGGAGAATTCTCGTGCCGCCGAGTCTGCGGGAATACGCCCAACTCGACAAGGAGGTAGTGTTGGCAGGCGTAGTCCGGTGTTTTGAGATCTGGGACCGCAAGTTGTGGGATCAGGAAATGAGGCGGATCGCCGAGATGGACAGCGATGAGGTGCGCCAGGAATTGGGGATCTAGTCGGCCACACACACAGGTTACATCAACCGGTAATGGTGTCCGAAGTGTTGGCGGGCCTGGACTGCCGACCCGACCGAATATATGTGGATGCTACGGTGGGGTTGGGGGGTCATGCCGAGGCCATTTTACTTCGGAGTGCACCCACCGGTCGGCTCATCGGCCTGGATCAGGACCCGGCCAATTTGGCGCAGGCCCAGGCCAGGCTGCAGCCCTTCGGCTCTCGCGTTTTTCTCTTTCACTGTAATTTTAACCAGTTGACCGAAGTGTTGGAGAGGTGCCACGTAAGGGCGGTATCCGGTGTCATCGCCGATCTGGGCCTCTCCTTGGATCAGTTACAGGTTTCTGGCCGCGGTTTCAGCTTTGGGGGGGAGGAAGTTTTGGACATGCGGATGAATCCAGCGGACCCTGGTCCCACCGCCGCCGATCTGCTGAATACTCTGCCTGAGGGGGAGCTCAGTCGGATATTTTGGGAGCTGGGTGAGGAGCGGTGGTCCCGACGCATCGCCCGACAGGTGGTCCGGGTCCGGCAGCAGCGGCCCTTCAGCACCACCCGGCAACTGGTCCAGACCATCCTCCAGGCCATCCCTGGACAGTCCTCTTCCCGTCGGCTTCATCCTGCCACGCGAGTCTTTCAGGCCCTCCGTCTGGCCGTCAATCAGGAACTGGAACGCCTGGCCGAGTTTTTGCCCCAGGCCCTGGCGGTCCTGGCCCCCGGGGGGCGTCTGGTGGTTATCTCCTATCATTCCCTGGAAGATCGAATTGTCAAACATACCTTCCTCCAGGCGGAGAAACAGGGGATGATCCAACGGTGTCACAAGAAACCCCTGAGACCCTCGGTTGCCGAGGTCAAAGAGAATCCCCGGGCCCGGAGCGCCAAGCTTCGCTGCGCCGTCAAGCTGGCGGCCGGAACAGGCTCTGTCGGCGAGGAGGTGGTGTCCAGCTCATTGTCGTCGGATTGAGACAGTTCTCTCCGATTCCCGGAATTTTACTAGTATTGTTTTCAACAGCGAGGGAGTGAGTCCATGGCCTCCAATCAAATCCGCAGCATTGCTTTGGAAAAGATCCTGGCTGCCCCCAACCGCCACCAGACCCTGGAGTATCCCCGGGCTAATCTGGGGTGGGCCAAACTCTTCATCATCATCGTCTTCACGACGGTGCTGGTGCTGACCGGCTGCGTGGTCATCTGGTCCCATGTGCAGATAACCACTTACAACTATCAGATTTCCGAGCTCTACCAGGAGCAGAAGGAACTTGACAATTGGCAACGGAAATTGCGGGTGGAGTTGAACCATCTGCAGTCTTTGGAGCGTCTGGAGCGGTTGGCGGTGGAACAGTATAATATGGCGCCGCCGGGCCCCCAGCAGGTAATCAACTTGAGATAACCGCCATGCTGACGAAATGGATCAGAGTCCGCATCATTCTGGTGGCCTGTGGCCTGGGAATCTTTTTCCTGGCCATTGTGGTGCGGCTGATTGATCTGAAATTCATCCAAGGTCCGACCTTGCGGGAGAAAGCCCAGCGGGAGTATCAAAAAGATTTTCCGATCTTGCCGGTGCGGGGTTCCATTTTTGATCGCAATCATACTGAATTGGCCATAAGCACTTTTGTGAAATCATTGGTAGCCCATCCCCGGCGGCTTCCGAACAAAAAGGAGTTGAGCCGGCAGTTGGCCCCCTGCCTGGGGATGACGCCGGCCGCAGTCCAGGAAATATTGGAGCAGGATCGTCCTTTTGTGTGGGTCAAACGCCATCTCACCCCCCAGCAGGCGGCCGCAGTGGAGCATTTTAAGGCGGAATATGACAGGCAGATTCAGGCGCAGCGCAAGCAGGCCCAAAAAGGTGAGGCTGGGCCGTTGCCCCGGGCCGACGCCTTTTATTTGATCCCCGAACCCAAACGCTACTATCCCCACCGGACATTGGCCGGGCCCCTCCTGGGTTTCTGCAACGCCGACGGCCATGGCGCCGAGGGACTGGAACGCTTTTTTGATGATTATATCTACGGCAAACCCCAGAAGAGTTTGAATATCATCGATGCCCGAGGCCAGGTGGTCCTATCCGGTGAGAAAGAGCTGATGGATGAGACCATGGGCGATAATCTGGTGCTCAGTATTGATCGGACGATCCAATACATTACCGAAAAAGAGTTGCAGAACGGGGTGCAAAAATGGAATGCCACCGGAGGTTTTGCCGTAGTGATGGTCCCTCAGACGGGGGAAATCCTGGCCATGGCCCAGGTACCGGCCTTTGACCCCAACTATTATTATAAATACAGCAAAGACTTTTATCAGAATCGCAATGTCACCGTGGCGGTGGAACCTGGTTCCACCTTTAAGATCTTTACCGTCGCCGCGGCTCTGGATGCCAAGGTAGTGAGACCCACGGACCGTTATCATTGTGAAAACGGGAAATTCGCCATCGGCAACGCCGGGGTCATTCATGACGTGCATCCCTATGGTTCCCTCACCGTTGCCGAGGTCATCAAGAAATCCAGCAATATCGGGGCGGCCAAGATAGGCTTGAAGCTGGGTGCCCAGAAAATGGACCATTACCTGAAAGGGTTTGGGTTCGGACAACGCACCGGCATAACCTATGCCGGAGAGAATTATGGGTTAGTGCGCAATATTTTGTCCAATCGTTCCCTCATAGACCGGGTCACCGTAGCCTTCGGCCAGGGCATCACCATTACCCCCATTCAGATGGCGATGGCCCTTGGTGCCATGGCCAATAACGGTATTCTCATGCAACCCCTGTTGGTCAAAGAGATCGTTGATCATCAGGGGCGGGTGGTGAAGCAGTTCCAGCCCACGCCGGTGCGACAGGTCATTGCTCCGGAGACGGCCCAGACCATGATGGCTATGATGAAGACGGTAACCGAGCCGGGGGGCACGGGAACCGAGGCCGTTCCGCCCGGGTATACGGTGGCCGGCAAGACGGGGACGGCCCAGAAAGTGGTGGGTCGGGCCTTTTCCAAAAGCAAATACTATTCTCTGTTCGTAGGCGCGGTGCCGGCAGAGAAGCCGGTCTTGGCCATCGTGGTCATCGTGGACGAACCCAAGGGGGCCATTTACGGCGGGACGGTGGCTGCCCCCATCTTCCGGGAGATAGCCGGTCAGGCCATGCGCTTTTTGGGGTACTATCCCTCGCCCCATCCCGCCTCTCCCACGGAGACCATCCAGGTGAAGAAAAACCCCCCGGCCGCCTCACCGGCAGCGGCAAAACTCACGCCGTTGCCGCCGTTGCCGGCCTCTGTGGTGCCGGCTGCTCATAAACCTGGACCGCTGCACCGGATGCCCGATTTGAAGGGTAAGACTATCCGGGAAGCTATTGCCATTCTCAGTAATGCTGGCATCCGCTGCCAGGTTGAGGGGGAAGGGTTGGCCTTTGATCAGAAACCCGAACCCGGGGCGCCGCTGCCGGCCAATAATCAATGTCTGATAAGGTTCAGAACCCGATGACAAGGAGGGAACCGAGGACCCTGGCTCCGGGCTTGCAAAAAGGTGAGAATTTCGTTAGGCTATAATCACCTGCACCAATTCCTCACCAACATGACGATCTTTCAGGCTGGCCGAACGGGCAGGGTGGCGGCGGATACAGAGAACTGAGGCCAGGGTCTGGCCAACCTTCCTGTAAACGCCGTTTTTTACTCAGCAACTAACCACCAATTAGGGCAAGGGGCAGAATCGTGACGGAACGTCAACCGGAAAAATCGCTGCAACAACTGCTGGCAGGCTTACCCTTGGTGCAGATCTATGGGGATGCCGGGGTAGCGGTGACCGGCTTGGCGTATCATTCCGGCCGAGTCCAACCGGGGAATGCCTTTGTGGCCCTGAAAGGCCTGAAGACCGACGGCCATCGCTTCCTGGAGATGGCTGTGGCCCGGGGGGCTCGGGTTTTGGTAGTAGAGGACGATGTCCCCAAACAACCCGGTGTGGTTTATGTGCAGACACCGGACACTCGCCTGGCTTTGGCGCACATGGCGGCGGCATTGACCGACCACCCTTCCCGGGAATTAACCCTCATCGGTCTTACCGGGACCAATGGTAAGACCACCACTTCTTATCTCCTTGAGGCCATCTGGCAGGCCAGCGGCGCCCAGGTGGGGGTCATCGGCACCGTGAACTGCCGGTTCGGCGGCCAGGTGCGGCCGTCGCCGGTGACCACCCCCGAATCTTTAGACCTGCAGACCATGCTGCGGGAGATGCGGGCCGCCCAGGTTACCTGTGCCATCATGGAGGTCTCCTCCCATGCCCTTGACCTGCAACGGGTGCATGCCAGTCGCTTTGCCGCCGCCGTTTTTACCAACCTCTCCCAGGATCATTTGGACTACCACCGGGATATGGAAACCTATTTTGCCGCCAAAAGCCGGTTGTTCCTGGACCTGCTGCCAAGCAACGGTGACGGCGGCCTGGCAATCATTAACTTGGACGATGTCTGGGGGCAGAAGCTCCGCCGGCTGTTGACGGTGCCCACTCTGACCTACGGGCTGACCCCGGGGGTTGACATCGGGGCGGAGCGGTATACCCTCACCCCTGAAGGTATTTGGGCGGTTCTGGCCACACCCTCCGGGCCCTTGGAGATTACCTCACCCCTGCTGGGGCATTACAATTTGGCTAATATCATGGCGGCGGTAGCCACGGCCCTGGGCTTGGGGCTGCAGCCGGACCATATCGTTGCCGGCTTGGCAGCCATCAGCGGCGTAGACGGTCGCCTGGAACCGGTGATTGTTCCCGGCCAGCCGTTGGTGTTGGTGGACTATGCCCATACTCCTGACGCCTTGCAGCAGGTCCTGAAGGCTTTGCAGAACCTGCCCTTTCAGCGGATTATCACGGTTTTCGGCTGCGGCGGTGACCGGGATCGGAGCAAACGCCCCCTCATGGGGCAGGCCGCCGCCCAAGGGAGTCATCTGGTCATTGTGACCAGCGACAATCCCCGCACCGAGGACCCTTTGGCCATTATTGCCCAGATCGAAGAGGGGATCAAGGACTTGGGCTGGCCCCGCCTGGACTGTGGCGATCTGACCGCCGCCAGGGGCTATATGGTGATACCGGACCGCCGCCAGGCCATCCAGACCGCTGTGGCCCTTGCCCGACCAGGTGATGTCATCCTGCTGGCCGGCAAGGGGCACGAGAACTACCAGATCATCGGCAGCCAACGCCGCTATTTCGATGATCGGGAAGAAGCCCGGGAAGCTTTAAGCCAACGGGCCGCCACCCCCGACGACCGGTCCTGCAGACAGCATCAGGGACTGGGAGAACGCCAGCTATGACCGTGCACCTTTCCTTGGAGGAACTGAGGCAGGCCACCGGCGGTGTTATCCGCCAGGGAAGGCCGACGGAACGGTACGTGGGATTGAGCACCGATTCCCGCACCGCTCAGGCCGGACAAGTCTTTCTGCCCTTGCCGGGGGAACGCTTTGACGGCCACGACTTCATCCCCGCCGCCCTGCGCCGGGGAGTGGGAGCGGTGGTGGCGGGTCTAGCTCACTATCGCCGCAATCATCTGGCCCTGCCCCCCGCCACCGGGCTCGTCCTGGTGCCCGATACCCTCAAAGCCCTGGGTGACCTGGCCCATTTCTGGCGCCGCCGCTTTCCCGGGCCGGTGGTGGCCATCACCGGCAGTTGCGGAAAAACCACCACCAAAGAAATGATTGCCCAGGTCCTGGGGAGCCGCTACCGGGTCTTAAAAAACGAGCTGAATCTCAATAATCTCATTGGGTTGCCCCAGACCCTGTTGGAGTTGTCCCCCGAGCATGAAGTAGCGGTGGTGGAATGCGGGATGAACCGGTTCGGGGAGATCCGCCGTCTGTCCCAGATCGCTCAGCCGGATCTGGCCGTGGTGACCAATGTCCATCCGGCCCATCTGGAGGGGGTGGGCAGCCTGGCAGGGGTGGCCCAGGCCAAAACTGAAATCATCGAGGGGCTGAAACCGGGGGGAACCCTCATCTATAATTATGACGACCCGCAGCTGCGCCAGACCCTCAGTCAGTATGCCGGCCGGACCCTGCGTTTTGGTTATGATCCCCAGGCCGATGTCCGCGTCCTGGCGGTGGGTCCGGTGGGGCTTTGGGGTCAGAAATTCACCCTGGGCCATGGCAACCATGCCTGGGAGCTGGAGCTACGGCTGCCGGGGCCGCACCAGATCTACAATGCCCTGGCCGCCACCGCCGTGGGCCTGGCCCTGGGGTTGACTCCCACCGACATGGCCAAGGCCCTGGCCGCATTCCGCAGCCCGGAGAAGCGGTCTCAGTTGGAAGTGCATGACTCCGGTCTGGTAATCTACAATGACTGTTACAATGCCAATCCCGGCTCCATGGCCATGGCTCTCCAGACCCTGGCCGCCCTGCCCCGTCAGGGTCGTCTCCTGGCGGCCTTGGGGGATATGCTGGAGTTAGGTGTGGCCACTCCCCAGGCCCATCGGGAGCTGGGGGCTTTGGCAGCCCGGCTGGGGGTTGACCTGTTGGTCAGCTGCGGCCGCTATCGAGACCTGATCACAGAGGGAGCCGCGGCCGGGGGCTTGCCGGCCGACCGTCTCTTTGCCGTGCCCAGTCACGCCGACGGGGCTCAGATCATTAAAAAATTCTGTCGCCCGGGTGATATCCTGCTGGTTAAAGGATCCCGGGGGGCTCGCATGGAAAAGCTGCTGCAGTGCCTCTGTTGAGGCCGCCTTCGAGCGTGCGGCTGCAAGGGTTGGATCAAGGATGCATGGATCCATGGCCCTGTCCGAATGAATACTAAGGATCGTCAATCGTGCTCTATCATCTTTTCTATCCATTGAAGACCGTTTTCGGCGGCTTTAACGTCTTCCGCTACATTACCTTTCGGTCAATTTATGCTATTTTGACCGCCCTGATCATCTGTTTTCTCATCGGCCCGTGGGTGATCAGGCAATTGCAGAAGCATCAGATCGGCCAATATATCCGGGAAGACGGCCCGGCTTCCCACTTCAACAAGGCCGGGACCCCCACCATGGGAGGCATTTTGATCATCGGCGCCACGCTGTTGGCCACCCTCCTGTGGGCCGATCTGACCAATCCCTATATTTGGCTGCTCATCTTTGTCACCGTCGGCTTCGGTGCCATCGGGTTTCTGGACGATTACCTGAAGGTTATCAAGAAGCATAACCGGGGTCTATCCGGTCGGGGCAAACTGGCCGGCCAGATCGTCGTGGCGGCCCTGGCGGTGGGTTGGCTGTATACGTTCCCCAATTTTGATACCACCTTGAACCTGCCGTTCTTCAAGGATGTCCGCCCCGATCTGGGCTGGGGCTTCATCCCGCTGGCCCTCTTTGTCATTGTGGGCGCAGCCAATGCCGTCAACCTGACCGATGGGCTGGACGGCCTGGCCATCGGGCCGGTGACCATTGCCGCGGCGTTTTTCATGATCTTCGCCTACTTGAGCGGCAATATCAAGATTGCGGAATATTTGCAGATTCCCTACGTCCGGGGTGCGGGGGAGCTGGCGGTCTTTTGCGCCGCTCTGGTGGGCGCCGGCATGGGTTTCCTCTGGTACAACTCCTATCCGGCCCAGGTCTTCATGGGCGATGTGGGGGCCCTGGCCCTGGGCGGGATTTTGGGTACGGTGGCCATCGCCACCAAACAGGAGATCCTCCTGGCCCTGGTGGGCGGCATCTTCGTGGTGGAGGCGTTGTCGGTCATCATCCAGGTGACGTTTTTCAAAGTGACCAACGGCCGCCGGATCTTCCGGATGGCGCCCATTCACCATCATTACGAACTAAAGGGCTGGCCGGAGCCCAAAGTCATTGTGCGTTTCTGGATTTTGGCCCTGATCCTGGGACTGTTGGCTCTGAGTACTCTAAAACTCCGATAAGGTAGACCGAGGCGATGGATTTGGCCGGCAGGAAAATCCTGGTGGTGGGACTGGGCAAAACGGGCCTGGCCCTCTGCCGCTTTCTCACCGCCCAGGGCGCTCTGGTGGCGGCCACGGACAGCGGTCCGGCCGGCGATCTGGCCCCGGCCGTGGCCGCCCTGGCAGAACTGGGCGTCCCCACCCAGGTGGAGGCGGCCTGCCCGTCGGATTATTTGGGCTATGATCGCATCGTCCTCAGCCCAGGGGTGCCGCCCGAACTGCCTTGGTTGCAGGAAGCCGTCCGCCGGGGGATCCCGGTGTGCGGTGATCTGGAGATCGCCGCCCACTTCTTCCGGCGACCCATCGTGGCCATCAGCGGTACCAACGGCAAGACCACGACAACGACCCTGGTGGGCGAACTGTTGCGGTCTGCCGGGCAGAGCCCTTTGGTAGGGGGCAATATTGGCACGCCGTTGGTGGAGATGGTGGAGGCTCAGGATCAGGCCGACTGCCTGGTCCTGGAGATCAGCAGCTTCCAGTTGGACACGGCCCCCTCTTTTCACGCCCAGGCGGCGGCGCTGTTAAACATTACGGCCGATCATCTGGACCGCTACCCCGACCTCCAGGGCTACGTGCATTCGAAGGCCGGGCTCTTCCGCCATCAGGGTCCTGACGATGTGGCGGTCTTGAACGCCGATGACCCATTAGTGGCCAATCTGGCGGCCGGGTTGTCCAGTCAGGTATATTTTTTTTCCCGGCGGCAGACCCCTGAATGGGGTGCCTGGCATGCCGACGGCCGGCTCCACGTCCGGCTCCGCTCCGGACTGGAGGTGGAGGTGCCGGTAGCCGCCATCCGCCTGCAGGAGGGCCACAATCTGGAAAATATCATGGCCGCCCTGATCCTGGCCTTGGTCCGAGGAGCCCCTCCCGAGGCCTGCAGGGCGGTGTTGGCCCGGTTTTCCGGCCTGCCACACCGGCTGGAATGGGTGGCGCAGCTCCAGGGAGTGGATTTCTATGACGATTCCAAGGGTACCAATGTGGGGGCGGTGGTCCGGGCCCTGGAGCATTTTGACCGGCCCGTGATCCTGATTGCCGGCGGCCGGGACAAAGGGGGTGATTACAGCCCCCTGTTGCCGCTGCTCCGCCAAAAGGTGCGTCAAGTGGTGCTGTTGGGCGAGGCCAAGGAGATCATGGCCGCAGCTTTCCAGGGGACGGTGCCCCTGCAGTTGGCCACCGAGATGCCGGAAGCTGTCCGGTTGGCCTATGCCGCAGCCCGACCGGGAGATGTGGTCTTGTTGTCCCCGGCCTGCTCCAGTTTTGATATGTTCCGGGATTATGCCCACCGAGGGATGGTTTTTCAACAAGCCGTCAAGGAGTTGTCCCATGGCTGAGCGAGCTCCCCATCCGGTTGCGTCCGAATATGACCATTACCTGATGTTGGCCGCCCTCCTGCTGTTGGGAATCGGCCTCATGACCGTGTTCAGCGCCAGCGGGGTAGTGGCCTACGACCGCTACCAAGACTCCGCCTACTTTCTGAAAAAACAGGCCCTCTTCGCCATTCTGGGGATCAGCCTGATGCTGGCCATCCGACGGGTGCCCTATCAGATATACAATAAATATGTCTACTGGATCCTCATCATCAGCATCATTTCGCTCATCCTCGTCCTCATTCCCGGCGTGGGGGTCAGGATCCGCAGCGCCTCCCGCTGGCTGAAGCTGGGACCCTTAGTCATCCAACCCTCGGAGTTCGCCAAGTTGGCCATCATCATGTTCCTGGCCTACTCCATGGCCCGGAAACAGGAGAAGATCCAGTATTTTTCCATCGGTTTTCTGCCCCACATCATCGTGGCCGGCATTTTTATCCTGTTGATTGAGAAAGAGCCGGATTTTGGGACGGCCCTGTCCATAGCCGGCATCACCTTCCTCATGCTTTTTGTGGGGGGGACGCGACTGACCCATATCTTCCTGGCGATTTTGGCTGCTTCACCCCTGGTGGTCTATGTCATCATCAAAAATCAGATGCGGATCGGCCGCATCGTCACCTTTTTAGACCCTTGGAAGTATGCCTCGGATAAGGGTTATCAGTTGATCCATTCATTGTATGCCATTGCCTCGGGTGATCTCCTGGGGGTGGGTATCGGCAAGAGCCGGGAGAAATTATTCTATCTGCCCGATGCCCACACGGACTTTATCTATTCCATTCTTAATGAAGAGATGGGCCTCATTGGCGCCCTGATAGTAATCGGGCTTTTTCTGATTGTGGTGATCCGGGGATTCCTTATCAGCCTGCGGGCTCCGGATATCTTCGGCTCCTATCTGGCCATGGGCCTGACTTCTCTCCTCGGCCTGCAGGCGGCCATCAATATGGCAGTGGTCAGCGGTCTGATGCCCACCAAGGGATTATCCCTGCCCTTTTTAAGTTATGGGGGGTCCTCGCTCTTGGTCAGTCTGATAGCCGTGGGGATCCTTTTGAATATCAGCGCCCAGGTCCACGGTCGACAGGAGGCCAGATCTCGGGGCCAGACCTGAGGGCAGTCGTCAGAAGGTTGTTGGCTGCCGCACCCCGAAGAGTTTTTGGGAAGGACAAGGTGGCGAAGATGGAGCCCAGGAGCAGGACAACTGATGACCACGGCGGTAGGCGAGTCCTCATCGCCGCCGGCGGCACCGGTGGGCATCTGTATCCGGGGCTGGCCCTGGCCCAGGAGTTCCGCCGGGTCTATGATGCCCAGGTCGGATTCATTACCACTCCCAAGGCGGTGACCCTGGATATCCTGCGGCAATACGACTTCCCCTGGGAGACTCTCCAGACCCCGGCCTTACAGGGGCGGGGATGGGGGCAGCGGTTGCTCACCCTCCTGCGCCTGCCGTTCAGCATCTGGCAGGCCGGACGGCTTCTGCGACGACTCCGCCCCAAGCTGGTGATCGGCATGGGAGGTTATGTCACCGGACCGGTGGGCCTGGCGGCCAAACGATGGAGGATCCCCTTGGTAATTCATGAACAGAATGCCGTCATGGGAGCCGCCAACCGGTATCTGGGCCGTTGGGCCGATACCGTCTTTTTGACCTTTCCGGAAACGGCGGGGAACCCGGCCGCATCCCGCTCGATCTGGTCCGGCAATCCCATCCGGCCGGAGTTTGGCCAACCCGGCACTGCCGAAAGACCGGAATATCCCTTTACGGTGCTGATAATGGGGGGGTCTCAAGGTGCCCATCAGATTAATATGCAGATGGTGGCAGCCTTGCCGTTACTGGCAGGTTGCCGGGAGGGTTTGCATTGTATCCACCTCGCCGGCGCAGCCGATTTAGAAACCGTGACAACGGCTTATAACCAGGCCGGCATCAGTGCCCAAGTCATGCCCTTCAGCCCCCGGGTGGGAGAGTTCATGCATCAGGCCCATCTGGTGCTGTGTCGGGCCGGAGCCTCCACCTTGGCGGAGTTGACGGCCCTGGGACGGGTCGGCATCTTGGTTCCTTACCCTTTTGCGGCCCATCAACACCAGGAAAAGAACGCCGTCTATCTTCGGGAGGCCAAAGCAGCATTTTTAATACGCAATGAAGAGTTGACGGGAGAGAAAATTGCTGCCATGATAGAACAACTCTCCTCTCAACGTGAACTGCTCCAACAGATGGAAAATAACAGCCGGGCTCTGGGCCGGCCCCAAGCCGCCGCAGTCATCGCCTCGGCATGTAAAAAATATCTCTTCTCAGAGTAAAAAGTAGGTATAATAAAGTGCCAAGATTGTGCCTTGGCAGGTTGGCAAGATCAGATCGTCAGGATTCGGAGGTCGCAATGATACATGGTGCCATGCATCCTCAAGCCAGACATTATCATTTTATCGGCATCGGTGGTATCGGCATGAGCGGCCTGGCCGAGTTGCTGGTCCAGCAGGGATACCAGGTCAGCGGCTCCGATCTGGCTGCCAATGCCTTGACCCAGAAACTGCAGCAACTGGGGGTGAGGGTCTTTCAGGGACACGCCCCGGAACATATCCAAGGTTCCGACCTGGTGGTGATTTCCTCAGCCATCGGCTATGACAATCCAGAACTGCAGGCGGCCCGAGCCCACGGCCTCCCCATTCTCTCCCGAGCCCAGATGCTGGCCGCCCTCATGTCCGGGAAAAAACAGATCACCATTGCCGGCACCCATGGCAAAACCACCACCACGACCATGGTGGCGGCAGTCCTCCGTCAGGGCGGCTTGGAGCCCTCGGTGATGGTGGGCGGGGTGGTGGATACTTTGGGGAGCAACGCCGTTCTGGGCGGCGGCCCGGTCTTTGTGGCCGAAGCTGACGAGAGCGACGGCTCTTTCCTCCTGTATACCCCCCACGTGGCGGTGGTCACCAATATAGACCGGGACCATCTGGATCACTATCGGGATCTGGAGCATATCCAGACGGTGTTTCGGGATTTTATCGCCAAGGTGGAGCCCGACGGCTTCCTGGTGGCCTGCGTGGATGACCCCCATCTGCGGGCTGTCCTCAACGGCGGGCCGCCTAGATTAATTACGTATGGTTTGACCAGGGCGGCGGATTATCAGGCCCAGGAGATCAGCATCCACGGCTTGGGCAGCGTCTATACCCTGGTGCAGGGCGGCCGGGCTCTGGGAAGAATCTACCTGCCGCTGGCCGGCCGCCACTATGTCTGTAATTCCCTGGCGGCGGCCGCGGTGGGCTTTGCTTTGGGGCTCGATTTTCAGGCTATTCAGGCCGGATTGGCCCAGACCGGGAGGATAAAAAGACGTTTCGAGGTGAAAGGCGAGGTCCAGGACATCACGGTTGTTGATGATTACGGCCATCACCCCACCGAAATCCAGGTGACGTTGGCAGCCATGGCCCAGGCCTTTGCCGGTCGGCGCCTCCTGGTGGCTTTCCAGCCGCACCGCTACAGCCGCACCCACGCCCTGCTTCCGGATTTTTTCCCGGTCTTCGCCGCGGCGGATGTAGTATATCTTACGGATATCTATGGGGCCGGAGAACCGCGCCGGCCCGGATTGTCCGGGTACGACCTTTACCGGGGCATCCAACAGACGGGGCATCCGGCCGTCCATTATGTTCCCGAGCGGCGGGAATTGGCGGCAGTCCTGGCCCAGGAGGTCCGCCCCGGTGACGTGGTCATCACTATGGGGGCCGGGGATATCTGGCGGACCGGCGAAGAACTCCTGGACCTCTTGGCCTCCCGGCCTGTTGCCGACGAACAGAATCAGACCTCATACCCATTGCCGGTTGCGGAGATCTGCTAGCCATGACCTACGCCCGCAGTTACGCCACCAACCGTCGTCCCCAGCGGATTAAAAAATTCCGCCGGACTTCCAACAAAAGGAAGATCCCCAAGCTGCATTTCCGCCAGAATACCTACCGGCGGCGGGCGCAGATCTGGCCTCATCTCAAAACTTTCTTTCTTACCGCCGGCTGTCTGATCTGCGCCCTCTCGGTTTTGGCCGGTTTCAGCCTGATGTTGGTCATTGGATATCAATACTTACTCAATATCCCCTATTTCATGATCAAAAGTTCAGACGCCATTATGATCACGGGTTCAGAGCGGGCCAACCCGGCAGCGGTGTTGCGGGAGTTGCAGATCAAGCCGGGCACCAGCCTGCTGGCGGTGCAGCCCCAGAAGGTGGAATTGGCCCTGCAGCAGCAGCCTTGGATTGCTCAGGCGGAGTTGACCCGGGTGTGGCCCGACCGCATCCGTCTGGTGGTTCGGGAACATCAACCAGTGGCCTTGGTGAAAATTGCTGAAAAACTCTATCTCATGGATAATCACGGCGTCCTCTTTAAGGGTCTGGAACCCCATGATCCCCATGAATTTCCTGTCATTACCGGCCTGGAGTTGGAGCACTTCCAGCGGGTGGGCGGCGTCATGTCCCCCTTGCTGGCCAAAGTCTTTGATTTATTGGAACTATTGCAGGAAAAGGACCATTACCTGAGTTTGGCCACCGTGGGGGACATTCATGTGGATGGAGAGCGGGGTTTTACCATCTACCCCACGGAATTACGTATCGGTATAACGTTGGGTTTTCAGAACTATAAACAGAAACTGGCCAACCTGCAGAAGGTCTTGCCACAGATTAAACAATACAGTGATCTGGCCAAGATCGAAAAGATTGATCTAAATTATCCGCAGCGGGTGTTAGTTAGACTAAAACAGAACGACCATCTGTAACATTGAGGGGGAGATCGTGGGGCAGGATCTCATAGTCGGCCTGGATATTGGAACGACCAAGATATGTGCCGTTATTGGGGAATTGCGTAATAACTTTCTGGAAATCATCGGTATCGGCACCCATCCATCCCAGGGACTGCGCAAGGGCGTCGTGGTCAACATTGACAATACCGTCAAATCCATCCGACGCGCCATCGAAGAAGCGGAACTGATGGCCGGCTGTGAAATCCGCTCAGTTTACACGGGGATTGCCGGCGGTCACATCAAGGGCTTTAACAGCACCGGCATCATCGCCATCAAGAGCCGGGAGGTCACCCAGGCGGATATCAACCGGGTGATTGACGCCGCCAAGGCCGTGGCCATTCCCTTGGACCGGGAAGTGATCCACATCCTGCCCCAGGAATTCAAGGTGGATGGGCAGGATGGCATCAAAGACCCCATCGGCATTCACGGCGTCCGTCTGGAGGCGGCGGTGCATATTGTCACCGGCGCGGTGGCCGCGGTCAACAATATTATCAAGTGCTGCAACAAGGCCGGACTGGACGTGGCTGACATCGTCCTGCAGAGTCTGGCCTCCGGTGAAGCCGTGCTGGCCGAAGAAGAAAAAGAGGTCATGGTGGCCCTCATCGACCTGGGGGGCGGCACCACGGATCTGGCCATCTTCAGCGACAACTCCATCAAACACAGCTGGGTCCTGGCCCTGGGGGGCAACAATCTCACCAACGATATCGCTGTGGGGCTGCAGACCGCCATTCCCGAGGCAGAAAAGCTGAAACAGCTCCACGGCTGCACCCTGAATGCCCTGGAGGACAGCAACGAACAGATCGAAATCCCCGGTCTGGGCGGCCGCAAACCCCGGAGTTTGTCCAAGGGTATTCTGGCAGAAATCATCCACCTGCGGGTGGAGGAAATCCTGACCCTGATTCATAAAGAGATCCTCCGGGCCGGTTTCGAACTCCCCATGATCTCGGGGATCATCGTGACCGGCGGCGGTTCCCTGCTCAACGGCCTGCCCGAGCTCTGCGAAGAAATCTTGGGGGTGCCCACCCGTCGGGGCTTTCCCATCGGCGTGGGCGGCCTCACCGACGTCATCAACAACCCGGCCTATGCCACCGCCGTGGGTCTGGCCCTCTACGGCGCCCGTTCCCGCTCCAGCCAGACGCGGGATTCCTTCCGGATTCGGGATCAGAACATCTTCAACCGCATCCTGGCCCGCATGAAAAAATGGTTTAAAGACGTCGTTTAGGTTCCGACCGGCGGCGACAGAGAAAGGTATTCAGCCAAGTTGCCAGAAGATTTGCTACCATGGTAGACGGGGATGATATTGCAACTCAGGGAGGGGTAGAGGTAATGAAAATAGAAATGGTGGAACAAGAATCGTGTGCCAAGATCAAGGTCATCGGCGTCGGTGGGGGCGGCGGCAACGCCATTAATGACATGATCAAGGCCGATCTGGTAGGGGTGGATTTCCTCAGCGCCAATACCGACGCCCAGGCGCTGGTCCGCAATCTGGCCCCGGTGAAGATCAATATCGGTATGGCCCTGACCAAAGGCCTGGGGGCCGGCGGTGATCCCGACGTGGGCCGGAACGCCGCCCTGGAAGACGCCGACGTCCTCCGGGAGGCCCTCAAAGGCGCCGATATGGTCTTCATCACGGCCGGCATGGGGGGCGGCACCGGCACCGGAGCCGTGCCCGTAGTGGCGGAAATCTGTAAGGACCTGGGGGCCTTAACCGTCGCCGTGGTCACCAAACCCTTCTTCTTCGAGGGCAAAAAGCGTCTTCGCCAAGCGGAAGTGGGCATTGAGGCCACGAAAAAAGTGGTGGACACCTTGATCACCATTCCCAATGACCGGCTCCTGAGCGTGGCGCCGAAAAACACCCCGGTCATGGAAGGGTTCCGCATGGCCAACGAAGTCCTGATGTATGCCGTCAAAGGCATCTCGGACCTCATCATGGTCACCGGCCACATCAACGTCGACTTCGCCGATGTGCGGACCATCATGAGCGAGATGGGCATGGCCATCATGGGCACCGGCATTGCCAGCGGCAACAACCGGGCCAGTGAAGCGGCCAAACGGGCCATCTCCAGTCCGCTGCTGGACGACCTGTCCATCCGCGGGGCCCGGGGCATCCTCATCAACATCACCAGCAGCACCGAATTCAGCCTGGACGAGATGAAGGAAGCTGCCGCCATTATCCAGGAAGAGGCCCACGAAGACGCCAACATCATCTTCGGCTGGGTGGTGGATGATTCCCTGGATGAAGAGGTGAGGGTCACGGTCATCGGCACCGGCATCGGCAAAAAACCGGAGATCGAAGAGGTCCGGCCGGTTAAACCCCTCACCGCCGAAACCGAGGAACTGGAAAAGCCCACCATCATCCGGAAAAGCTCCGAACAGATTTCTCCGGCGGCCCGGGTAGGCGCTTCCCGACCCTTGGCGGCCACCGACCCCAAAAGGAGATCCCGGCTGGAATTGCTGCATAGCAAGAAAAATATCGTCCATCCCGATCTGCACTACGAGGAGGATGAACTGGATACGCCGACGTTCCTCCGCCAGGCCGATTAGGGTGCGGTCGGCGCTGCCCTGCCATCCCCTGGTTGGCGATCATCCCCTTTCCGCATGGCCGTTGACCTGAGAGCTCGTCGCGCCGAGCTGCTGGCGCGGGAAACGGGCGCCGTTGTTCGGGAGTGGGGCCACCGGATACCGGTGGCCCTGGTCTATCCCCACGAGTATGAGGTGGGGATGAGCAACCTGGGTTTCCAGGCGGTATACCACCTCATCAACGCCCATCCCGATCTCGCCTGTGAGCGGGTCTTTCTGCCGGAGGCGGAGGAGTTGGCGGTCTATGAGCGCCAACACCTGCCCCTGCTCTCCCTGGAATCGGGGCGGCCCCTCCACGACTTTGCCATCATCGCCTTTTCCCTGTCCTTTGAGCCCGATTACCTGAACGTCCTGAAGATTTTGGCCCTGGCCCGACTGCCCCTGCTGGCCGCCCAAAGGGATGAGCGTTTCCCGGTGGTGGTGGCCGGCGGCGTCGCCGTCATGCTCAACCCCGAACCGTTGGCCCCCTTCATAGACGCCTTTTTTGTGGGAGAGAGCGAGACCTGGGGGACCGAATTTTTTGAGGTCCTGGGGAGCAGCCGGGGGGCGGAACGGTACCAGACCCTGCGCACCCTGGCGGTCCGGGTGCCGGGTGTGTATGTCCCGGCGGCCTACCGACCTCAGTATCATGCCGACGGCACCCTGGCGGCCTTTGCTGCTGCGCCTGGGTTTCCCGCCACCGTAACGGCCAACCACCCACGGCATCTGGAAGACTACCCGGTCCACAGCCGGCTGTTGGCCCCCGGGGCCGAATTCAGCCGCATGTTTCTGGTGGAAGTCAACCGCGGCTGCGGCCGGGGCTGCCGGTTCTGCGCCGCGGGGTTCATTTACCGGCCCCTGCGCCACCGCTCGCTGGCGGCCCTGGAACCGGCGCTCCGGTCCGCCTTGGCCAGCGGCGCCAAGATCGGTTTGGTGGGCACGGCCGTCAGCGACCACCCGGAACTGCTGGAAATCTTAAGATTCCTGGTGGCCCACGGCGCCGACGTAGGCGTGAGCTCGCTGCGGGCGGACTGCGCCGACGCCCAGCTTTTTACCCTGCTGCACCAGGGAGGAGTCCGGAGTGTGGCCCTGGCGCCCGAAGCCGGCAGCGACCGCCTCCGCCGGCTGATCAATAAAAACCTGACGGTCCCGGACCTGGAGCAGGCGGTGCAGGCCCTTCAGGAGGCCGGCATCAAACACCTGCGCCTCTATTTCCTGGTGGGGCTGCCCACGGAGACGACCGCGGACGTGGAGGAGATTCCCCGGCTGGCCAAACATTTGCAGCACGTGGCAGTCAAGGCTGCAGCCGGCCGGCCGGCCCTGGCCACCATCACCCTCAGCCTCAACTCTTTCGTGCCCAAACCCTTCACCCCCCTGCAATGGGTACCATTTGCGGGCGTGCCGGTGCTCAAGGAGCGCATCAAACGGGTCCAGCGGGCCCTGCGGGGGGAGCCCCGACTGCGGGTCCATGCCGATCTCCCCAAATGGGCTTACTATCAGGCGCTCCTGTCCAGGGGGGACCGCCGGGTGGCCGACATCCTCCTCAAGGTCCACCAGACCGACGGCGACTGGGCCCGGGCCTGCCGACTCAGCCCCCTCAATCCCGACTTTTTCGTCCTGCGGGAGCGGGGCCGGGAAGAACTCTTTCCCTGGGATTTCATTGACCACGGGGTCAGCAAATCCTACCTGTGGGAAGAATACCAACAGGCCCTGGCCAGCAACCAGACCCCCCCCTGCCCGCCCAGGGGCTGCCGCCGCTGCGGCGTCTGCCCACCTGAGGGAGAAGAGCCGGCGCCGCCAACTCTGTAAGTCCTTTCTCTCCCGGCGGAGCCAACCTCAACCGCCTGTCCCGGTCCGTACCGACCGCGAGCCGCTGGCCCCCCGGCGATGGTAATGCCCAAGGATCATAGCACCCGTCCGCCAACCATGAAAAACCAGGTTGGCCCATGGTGAGAGGCTCGGGGCCATGGCCCGCCCCTGCAAAAACTCATGCCCAACCGGAACGGCCCGCATTGAAAGGCGAGCCTATTGTAGGGGCTTGATTTATCAAGCCCCCCGAGGCCCTGTCACCTAGGCAGCCGAAGTTTCCGGAAGAAAACTAACTGCCATGACTTACAAAAGTCACCCGCGAACCATGAAAATCAAGGTCGCTGTCTTTGGCTAACATGGGCGGGCACGGAGGCCCGCCCCACTATAAGAGAGACTAAAAGAGAAGCTCTGCCGGAAAATCGAAACTGATTTTTCTGATGCGGGGGGCCGGGGCAGGCAAGGATGCTGGCCCTACGGACTCCCCTCTAATCTCTACGAACTATGAACTACGAACTTTATTTTCTATTTAATTGCCATGACTTACAAAAATCACCCGCGAACCATGAAAATCAAGGTCGCTGTCTTTGGCTAACATGGGCGGGCACNGAGGCCCGCCCCACTATAAGAGAGACTAAAAGAGAAGCTCTGCCGGAAANTNGAAACNGATNNNNCNGATNACCTGATTTTCTTGGTAACTACAAACTATGAACCACGAATTGCAGTTCTCGGTGATCGGCGCCCAGAAGAGGAGGTGAGATGAACCGGAAGGAAAAAGGGGTTAGGGCCAACGCCCTAACCCCGGGAGGTAATTGGTGCCGAAGCGGGGACTCGAACCCCGACAGGCCTACGCCCACTAGACCCTGAACCTAGCGCGTCTACCAGTTCCGCCACTTCGGCTGAGTGATCGTCGCTGCCAACCGGGAGGTTGGATTATTTCTGGTGAAAATTTCATCTGTATTTGTATAATATGATTTTAAGGTTGTCAACGGCATATTGACAAATTCCCTGGGAAGCCGCAGATTGTCAATATGGAAAAAAACGAGGTGTTGCCACCAGCGATGTTGATTTATCATGATCTCGCCGAGATTACCCAGCCGTTGCGGCGGCCGGTGATTACCATCGGCAACTTTGACGGCGTGCATTTGGGCCACCAGACCTTGTTTCGGAAGGTGCAGGAGCGGGCCCGGGCGGTGGCTGGGCAGGGAGTGGTATTGACCTTTAACCCGCATCCCATCCGGTTGATGCGGCCGGAGAAGCGCTTACCGCTGTTGACGACTACGGCCCAGAAGGTCCGGTTGTTAGAGGAGCTGGCCGTGGAAGTCTTGATCGTCCATCCCTTTACGGCGGCTTTTGGGGCTCTCCCGGCTCGGGAGTTTGTCCAGGAGCATCTGGTCCGGCGTCTGGGGGTGGTCGAAGTGGTGATCGGCCATGACTATCGGTTCGGGCGGAATCGGGAAGGGAATATCGCCCTGTTACAGCAGTTGGGGGCGGAATTCGGCTTTCCGGTGCATGTGGTAGATGCCATTGAGATCCAGGGGGTGGTGGTAAGCAGCACCCTCATCCGGAATCTGCTCCAGCAGGGTCAGGTGCATAAGGCCCAGACGTTTTTGGGCCGGCCTTATGAGGTGACGGGGCAGGTGGTGCCGGGCTATGGCCGGGGCTCCCGACTGTTGGGGTTTCCCACGGCCAACCTGAAGGTGGATAACGGGTTGCTGCTCCCGGGCAAGGGCATTTATGCGGTGCGGGTAGAGCTTCAGGGACGGGTGTATGAAGGGGTGGCCAATATCGGCACCTGTCCGACTTTTGACAACGACGAGATCTCCCTGGAGGTATACATCCTGGATTTCCAGGCGGATATTTACGGGGAAAACCTGGCCGTACGTTTTGAGGAGCGCCTCCGGGATGAGTTGCGCTTTCCCGATGTCCCGGCCTTGGTAACCCAGATCAAGAAAGATGTGGCCGCGGCTCGTCAGGTTTTCAGCCGGCCCGAAGTGGAGGCGGTCTCCTGCAGCGGCAATTAAGTCTTGACAGAATCGCCGAATTTCTTTAAACTAAACAATTAAAGCGGGCATAGCTCAGTTGGTAGAGTACAAGCTTCCCAAGCTTGGTGTCGCGGGTTCGAATCCCGTTGCCCGCTCCATCGTCCGGCAGTCAGGGAACTTGCCGGCACCCGCTTCCCCTTATAAGGTGACCCGCAGCCGCGGCAAACTTTGAAGGCGGAGAACCTGCGCTACACGCGTAGCCGAGATGGCAACAAGTCTTGGAACCAGGAAGTGGGCCCGCGCCCACTTTTTTTTGTGATTGCCGCCGGGGCAGAGAAGGCAAAGGCATGACGCCGGAAGAGACCGTGGCCCGAGTCAACGAACTCGTCCAGCCGGTCCTGAAATTTCAGGGGATAGAGTTGGTGGAAACGGAGTTTGTCAGGGCTGGCAAACGGGCCGTTTTGCGGCTGTATGTGGATAAACCCGGAGGCATTACCTTGGACGATTGCGCCGCGGTCAGTGGCGTGGTGGGGGAAATCATTGACGTCCACGAAGTTATCGGTCACAGCTACACCCTAGAGGTATCATCCCCGGGGCTGACTCGGCCGTTGAAGAAGGCCGAAGATTACGCGCGTTTCGCGGGACGGTTGATCCGTCTGAGCAGACGGGGTGCCGATGGCCGGGTAGCGACTCTCCGGGGCCGCCTGGAGGGTCTGGTGGGCGAAGCGGTGCATCTCCAGGTGGACGAGGCGGTGGAGGTGATTCCTTTAACCGAAATCGTCCGGGCGCGCCTGGACCCCGATCTCTAAAGCCGTATCGCGGCAAAACGAGGAACGTATGTCAGGAGATCTTAAACGCCTCATCGAACAGGTGAGTCGAGATAAAGGTATTGATAAAGAGCTGCTTCTCAACACCATCTTGGACGCGGTGCGTTCGGCGGCCAAGAGAAAATATGGGCCCAAACAGGATAACATCGAAGTCAGTCTGGCCGAGGACACCGGTGAGATCGAGGTCTTTCAATTCAAAGAAGTGGTCGAGACGGTAGAGGATCCCGATCGGCAGATTGCTCTGGACGAAGCCCAGAAATTGGATCCAGAGGCGCAATTGGGGGACAGTCTGGGCATTAAGTTGGACGCCAGCAGCTTCGGCCGCATTGCCGCCCAGTCGGCTAAACAGGTGATCATTCAGGGGATGCGGGATGCCGAACGGGACCTGGTCTATGAGGATTACAAAGACCGCCAGGGGGAATTGATCAACGGGATTGTGCAGCGTCAGGATAAGGCCGGACTGATCATCAATCTGGGTCGCACCGAGGCCCTGTTGCCCTATGGGGAACAGGTGCCCCGGGAAGTGTATCGGCAAGGGGACCGGATCCGTGCTTACGTCCTGGAGGTCAAACGGCATGCCAAAGGCCCCCAGGTGATCCTGTCCCGCATGACGGATAAGTTCTTGACGGCCCTTTTTGAAGCCGAGGTGCCGGAAATTCAGGATGGGATCGTCCAGATCATGGCGGTGGCCCGGGAACCGGGCAGCCGTGCCAAGATCGCCGTCACCTCCAAGGATGCCGATGTGGATCCGGTGGGTGCCTGTGTGGGGATGAAGGGCTCCCGCGTGCAGAATATTGTTCAGGAGCTGCGGGGCGAAAAGATTGACATCGTGCCGTGGCACCCGGATCCGGCCAAGTTCGCCACCCAGGCCCTGGCTCCCGCCGAAGTCAGCCGCATCGTCATTGACGACGAAAACCGCAGCATGGAGATCATCGTCCCCGATGATCAATTATCCCTGGCCATCGGCAAACGGGGCCAGAACGTCCGGTTGGCGGCCAAACTCACCGGCTGGAAGATTGACGTGAAGAGTGAGAGCAAGTATTCCAAGTCCATGAAGGAAGGCTACTTGTCATTATTGAAGATACCGGGGGTGGGGGAAATGACGGCCAGCAGTCTTTATGAAGCCGGGTTTACCTCCGCCAAAGAGGTGGCCGAGGCCAGCCTCGCCGACCTGCTCCAGGTTTCCGGCTTAACCGAGAAGAAAGCGGCTGCCATTCATGAGGCGGCCCAGATGTTGCTGCAGGGCGGCGATGCGGCGGCAGCCGGCCCGACGGTAGAGGACGGTGGTCAGGCTGCCCCTCCGGAGGCGGCGGAACCGGCTTAACATGCCGCCACTTCGGAAGAATGTTATCCCGATAATCAGTTTCTGCCAGAAGGATAGAGAAGTTTATGGCCAAAACCAGGGTATCCCATTTAGCTAAAGAATTCAATATGGATGTCAAAGAACTTATCCTGCGCCTGCGGGAGATCAACATTGAGGTGGAGAATTACCTCAGCTCAATAGAGGCCGCTGATTTGGCCCGGGCACGGGAGATGCTAGCTAAATCGGTACCTCTGGTGGAAGAACAACGGGTGGCCAGTAACGTGAAACGCCGCCGCACCATTGCCCGGCCCAAACCGGCAGCGGCTTCGGCACCGCCGTCTCCGACGGAGACGACGCCTTCCAATGGAAGGCAACCCTTGGAAGCCGCCAGTGCCCCTCCGGTGACCGTGGCAACCGAGGCGCCGGTGAGCCGACGGGAGGCGCCCACTCCGCCGACGCTGCGACGCCGCCGTTTGGCGAGCAAACCGGCCCGCATTATCTCTCTGCCCGAAGCGCCCAAACCGGCGCCGGTGACCATGGAATCACCCCCACCCGGCCCGGCGGCAGCCACGGCGACGGAACCGGCACCGATCCCCGTCAGGGAGAGTGCGCCAGCGGCGCCCGCCCCCCCGCCGGAGGCAACCGCCAGCCCATCGGCCCCGGTGGCTCAAGGAGCGGAGCCCGAGCCGGTGCTGCCCTCCCCTGCAGGCCAGGCCGCGGCGGCTGAGGCGGAGGCGACCCCCGAAATCGCCCTACCCCAACCCCTACCGACACCCGGTGAGCCCAAGCCTACCGACACGTCTTCAGCCCTAAAACGCCAGCGGGCCAAAAAGGCTAAAAAAGAGACACCGGCCCGGATCATCAGCCTGCCCGTACCCGGAGAAACACCCGTGGCGGAGGCCGAACCTGTCTCTCCCACTCCGGCCGCTCCCACCCGACGAGCCCCCCGGGTGGTGGAATTAGTCAAAACCAAAGAGGAAAAGCCGATCCCCGCGGTGGAGAAAGAGGAGAAAAAGCCCAAGGTCAAAAAGAAACGGGCCAAAAAGGCGACCCCGGAAGAGGACCTCTCCAAGAAGGCCTTCCGGAAAAAAGAGATCCGGGAGGGTATCGAACTCTATGCCGGGAAAGAAGCCGATGCCGGAGTGCTGCCCCGCAAGAAGGGGGTAAAGAAAACCGTCCGTAAAATGGGCAAGACCGAACTGACGGTACCCAAGGCCATCAAACGCCGCATCAAAGTGGGGGAATCCATCACAGTGGGCGAATTGGCCAAGAAAATGGGAATAAAATTCAGCGACTTGGCCAAAAAATTAATGAGCATGGGCATCATGGCCACCATCAACCATCCCCTGGACTTTGACTCAGCGGTGTTGGTGGCCAGCGAGTTCGGCTATGAAGCCGAGCGTTCGGTCCTCCAGGAAGAAGATATCCTCGGTCTGACGGCCGGCGAAACGGGTGAGCTGCGGGGGCGGCCGCCGGTGGTGACCATCATGGGCCACGTGGACCACGGCAAGACCTCGCTCTTGGATGCCATCCGCAAGAGCCACATCATCGAACACGAAGCCGGCGGCATTACCCAGCACATCGGCGCCTATCATGTGGTGTTGGATCATGGCGAAGTGGTGTTTCTGGATACCCCCGGCCACGAAGCTTTCACGGCCATGCGGGCCCGGGGGGCCCAGGTAACGGATATCGTCGTCCTGGTGGTGGCCGCGGATGACGGCGTCATGCCTCAGACCCTGGAAGCCATCAACCATGCCCGGGCTGCCAATGTGCCCCTGGTAGTGGCGGTCAATAAGATTGACAAACCCGACGCCAATCCTGACCGAGTCAAACGGGAACTGGCCGACCGAGGCGTGGTCCCCGAGGAATGGGGCGGCGATGTCCAATTCGCCGAGATTTCCGCCAAAAAGCTCATCGGCATAGATGATCTCCTGGAGAAAATCCTCCTGCAGGCCGAAATCCTCGAACTGCAGGCCCGGGTGGACAGCATGGCCCGGGGACGCATCATCGAGGCCAAATTGGACAAAGGCCGGGGGGCAGTGGGCACCGTCCTCATCCAATCCGGGACCTTGAAGGCCGGTGATGTCTTTGTCTGCGGTCTGGAATACGGCCGGGTCCGGGCCATGTTTAATGACCGGGGCGAACGGGTGGAACAGGCCACACCCTCCATCCCGGTGGAGGTCCAGGGCTTCAGCGGTGTGCCCCAGGCCGGGGATGAGTTCATTGTTCTGGAGAACGAGCGGGTGGCCAAACAGGTAGCCCAGATGCGCCAGCAGAAACTCCGGGAAGCCGCCATGGCCAAGCTCAGCAAGGTCACCCTGGAAAAACTCTACGAACGCTTCCAGGAGGGCAGCGTTAAAGAATTGAACCTCATCCTGAAAGCCGATGTGCAGGGCTCCATCGAAGCCCTAACCCAGGCCCTGGGTGAACTGGGCAGCAAAGATATTAAAGTCAATATCATCCATACCGGCGCCGGCGAAATCACCGAAACCGATGTCATGCTGGCCTCGGCCTCCAACGCTATCGTCATCGGCTTTAATGTCCGGGCCAATCCCAAGGCCCAAAGCCTGGCCGAACAGGAACAGGTCGATATCCGCTTTTATGATATCATCTATAACCTGGTCAACGATGTCCATTCCGCCCTGGAGGGGTTGCTGGAACCCGTTCTGGAAGAACGCCCCCTGGGCAAGGTGGAGGTCAGACAGATCTTCAGCATCTCCAAGATCGGCACCATTGCCGGCTCCTTTGTCATGGAAGGCAAAGTGGAGCGCAATGCCCTGGTCCGGGTGAAGCGCCAGGGGAAGGTGGTCCACGAAGGCAAGATCGGCTCCCTGAAAAGGTTCAAGGACGACGTTAAAGAGGTCCTGGCCGGCTATGAATGCGGCATCGGACTGGAAAAATTTAATGAATTGCAGGCGGGGGACATCCTGGAGGTCTACCAGTTGGAAGAAGTGAAACCCCATTTGGAACCCCTTGCCGCCAAGGGCACGGAATAACCACCCACATCTGCCATGATCGTTGCCTTGGCCCGACTGACCCTGCACCTGCCCGACAACCACTCCCTGAAAGGCAAGCGCAAGGTCATCAAGGGGCTCATCGAGAAAGTGCGGCACCGTTTTGAAGCCGCCATAGCCGAAGTGGATGATCATGATCTGTGGCAGAAATGCCAACTGGGCCTGGCCCTGGTGAGCAATGACTCCCAGCTCCTGGACGCCCGGGTCAATAAGATCATTCAATTTATTGAAGACCAGCATCCGGTGCAGGTCATAGATTCGCAGGTGGAGTTCTGGCATTGGTAGACTCGGCCGGGTTTTGACGGCCCTGCTTGCTCCAGCACCGGTGGACGGCAGGCAAGGATTTTTCCGGGGACTGATCTGACAGCCCGACCCAGTGGTGCTGTCAGGGGATAATCATATATATGTTGACACGCTATAAGAGAACGGACCGGGTGGGGGAGATGCTGCGGGAAGAGATTGCCCTCATCCTCCTGAAAAAGAGCAGCGATCCCCGCCTGCATGAGGTTACCATCACAGCCGTGGAGGTGAGCGGCGACCTCCGACGGGCCAAGATCTTCTATCTGCTCCGGGCCGGGGCCGGGGAGCCGGTCTTGGTACACAAGGCCCTGCGCAAAGCGGTAGGGTTCATCAAGCAGGAGCTGGCCCAGGAGCATATCCTGCGCATCATGCCGGAATTCAGCTTTCACTTGGACGACTCCTGGCAGCGTGGGGAGCGTCTGGCTGACCTCATGAGACAGTTGCATCGTGATGAACCTCCCACCGACGATCCCCAGGGTTCGCCATGAGCACCCAGCTCCACGGTATTCTGGTAATTGACAAACCGGCGGGGCCCACCTCCTTTCAGGTAGTCAAAACGGTGCGCCGCCGTTTGGGCATCCGCAAGCTGGGACACCTGGGCACCTTGGACCCCTTCGCCACCGGCGTCCTGCCCCTCTGTTGCGGGCAAGCCACCAAATTGACGCCCTTTCTCATGGACCTGCCCAAGACCTATCTGGCCACCATGTATCTGGGAGTCGAGACGGATACCCAGGACAGTACCGGCCATATTCTGAACCGGACCGAGGCCTTGCCTGCCCCTGAGGTCATTGCCTCAACCCTGGCGGCCCTGGTGGGGGAGCATTGGCAGACGCCGCCCATGTATTCCGCCATCCACGTCCAAGGCCGCCGGCTCTATGAGTATGCCCGCCAAGGCCTGACGGTGGCGATAGCACCCCGGCCTATTCAGATCTACCGGTTGAGTTTGGAGAGTATGACCCTGCCCGAGGTGACCTTCAGCGTCACCTGTTCCAAAGGGACGTATATCCGGACCCTGGCTGCGGACTTGGGGCGACAGTGGGGGTGTGGGGCCCACCTCCGGGCTCTGCGCCGGCTGCAGGTGGGGCCCTTCGCCCTGGCCCAGGCCATCACCTTGGAGACGCTGGACCAGGGCCCTGGGGCGGCAGCAGCGGAGGCCAACCTCATCCCTCTGGCGGACTGCCTGCCCCACCTGCCGGCAGCGGAGATCGACGCGGCGGCAGCCGCCCGCCTGAGGCAGGGTCAGGCCATCCCGGCTCCTGAGGGGGTGTCGGCCGAGACTAACGCCGGGGCTGCATATTACCGCCTCATGGGCCAGAACCGATTGCTGGCCGTTGCCGCCCTGACCGCAGAGGGGAAGCTGCAGCCGGTGCGGGTATTGGCCTTAAAGGAATAGACAGAGCAAGCTTCGTTATTCGCAGCACCATCACGCTAAGCAAACTTATAGGAGGAGAAAGTGGCATTAACGGTTGAACAAAAGAGCGACATCATCCATCGGTTTCGTCTCCATGACGCGGATACGGGTTCGCCGGAAGTCCAAGTGGCTTTGCTGAGCGAACGCATTAACTATCTCACCGATCATTTCAAGACCCACGCCAAAGATCATCATTCCCGGCGGGGGCTCATTAAATTGGTGGGACAACGTCGCCGTTTGCTCAATTATCTGAAAAAGAAGGATATAGATCGTTATCGCAGCCTCATCGAAACATTAGGACTGCGACGCTAGGTTCCCACATCTTGAGGAGGTTTGATTAAACATATGCCCCAAACTTTTACGGTAGAAGTCGGCGGGAGAACACTCAGCTTTGAGACCGGCAAGATGGCCGCCCAGGCCAGTGGTGCCGTCTTTGTCAAGTACGGCGAGACCGGTGTGCTGGTGACGGCCGTCGGCTCCGAACGCCTGCGGGAAGGTATTGATTTCCTTCCCCTGACGGTGGATTATCTGGAGATGTCCTACGCCGCCGGCAGGATTCCGGGAGGATTCTTCCGCCGGGAGATCGGCCGTCCCAGTGAAAAGGAGACCCTGACTTCCCGCCTCATTGACCGACCCATCCGGCCTTTATTCCCCAAAGGCTTTTATCACGAACTGCAGATCATCGCCACGGTGCTGTCCGTAGATACTGACAACGATCCTGATATCATCGCCTTAAACGGTGCTTCGGCAGCCCTGGCCATCTCGGATATTCCTTTCCAGGGGCCCATCGCCGCAGTCCGCATGGGCAAGATCGGCGGCGAGTTAATTGTCAATCCCACCTTTGCCCAACTCAAAGAGAGCAGCCTCAACCTGATCGTGGCCGGCACCAAAGACGCCCTGGTCATGGTGGAAGGCGGCGCTGATTTTGCCTCGGAGGAGGAACTGCTGGAGGCCCTCTTCACCGCGCATGAACATCTGCAGCCCATTCTGGCCCTCCAGGAGCAGATGGCCCAGGAGGTGGGCAAACCCAAGCGGTCCATCCCCGCCGTAGAGGTGGATGAGGACTTGAAAACCCGGGTGACAGAGCTGGGGCAGGCCTTGATTTCCCGGGCCATCCGGGAGCCCGGCAAACAGGACCGCCATCGTCTGATGGAGGAGGGGCTCCAGGAGGTTCTCAACGCCTTGGGGCCGGACTATGAAGGTCGAGAACGGGAAGTGGCTGGCTTCTATCATGATCTGGAAAAATCCCTGGTCCGGGACATGGTCATCAAAGCCGGTCGGCGCATTGACGGCCGCACCGCCACCGACATCCGATCCATCACCTGTGAAGTGGGGCTCCTCAGTCGGACCCATGGCTCCGCCCTGTTTTCCCGGGGAGAGACCCAGGCCCTGGCCATTGCCACGTTGGGCACGGTCTCCGATGAACAGCGCATCGAGACCCTGAGCGGCGATACCTTTAAGGCCTTCATGCTCCATTATAATTTTCCGCCGTACAGTGTGGGCGAAACCCGGATGTTGCGGGGGCCCAGTCGGCGGGAAATCGGCCACGGCGCCCTGGCCGAACGGGCGTTGTCCCGGGTCCTGCCTCCCCAGGAAACCTTCCCCTACACCATTCGGGTGGTCTCCGAAATCCTTTCCTCCAACGGCTCCTCCTCCATGGCCACCGTTTGTGGCGGTTCCCTGGCCATGATGGACGCGGGCATCCCCATCAAGGCCGCCGTGGCCGGCGTGGCCATGGGGCTGATCAAAGAGGGGGACGATATTGCCATCCTCTCGGATATCCTGGGGGATGAAGACCACTTGGGGGATATGGATTTCAAGGTGGCCGGCACCGCCGACGGGATCACGGCCCTGCAGATGGACATCAAAATCGGCGGCATCACCCGGGAGATCATGAGCAAGGCGCTGCACCAGGCCCGGGAGGCGAGACTCTATATCCTGGAACGCATGAACCAGGTCATTGCCGCACCCCGTCCGGAATTAAAAAAGACGGCGCCCAAGATTATCACCTTGACCATAAATCCCGATAAGATCCGGGAAGTAATCGGCCCCGGCGGCAAGACCGTGAAAAACATCGTGGCCGTTACCGGCGCCAAGGTGGACATCGAAGACGACGGCCGCATCCATATCGCTTCCCCCGACGCCAGCGCTGCGGATCTGGCCATCAAAATGATCCGGGAGATTACCGCCGAAGCCGAAGTGGGACAGATCTACAAAGGCAAGGTTAAAAAGATCGTCGATTTCGGCGCCTTTGTGGAAATCCTGCCGGGCACCGACGGGCTGGTACACATCTCGGAGCTGGACAAACAACGGGTCAAGAAGGTGACCGATATCCTCAAGGAAGGCGATGAGGTGGTGGTCAAGGTCCTGGATGTGGACAGACAGGGAAAAATCCGGCTATCCCGCAAGGCCGTGCTGGACATTGATCCCAGCAGCCTCAACCTCTAGGGATAACGGTTGGCCGTGTTTCGCAAAACTGTATTGCCCAACGGCGTCCGGGTCGTCTCGGAAACCCTGCCCCATTTCCATGCCGTTTCCCTGGGGATCTGGTTGACCACCGGTTCCCGGGATGAGACGGCGGCGGAAAACGGCTTGGCCCATTTCCTGGAACACATGGCCTTTAAGGGTACCCTCCGGCGCACTGCCCTGGTCTTGGCCCAGGAAATTGATCAACTGGGGGGAGGCGCCAACGCCTTCACCACTAAGGAAAACACCTGTTTCCACGGCAAGGTCCTGGCCGAACACCTGCCCCGGCTCTTCGACCTGCTCAGCGATATCGTGCTGCAGCCCCTTTACCAGGCCGAAGAGCTGGAAAAGGAACGGCAGGTGATCCTCCAAGAGATCGGTAACGCCGAGGATACACCCGATGACCATGTTCATGACCTGTTCAGCCGCTGTTTTTGGGGAGACTCGGCCTTTGGCCGCCCCATTATGGGACAGGCCGAGACGGTCCAGGGCTTTACCCGGGACCATCTTCTGGAGTATCGCCGCCGCCACTATAATCCCGAACGTCTGGTGATTGCCGCCGCCGGTCGTTTGGACCACGACGCCTTGGTGGCCCTGGCCGAGACCGCCTTCGCTTCTCTGGCCCCCGGCACCCAGAACACCCACCGCGTGCCCGTCAGCAGCCGACCGGGCTACCACCACTATGAACGGGATTTGGAACAGGTGCATCTGGTCCTGGGCGGCCAGGCCCCGGCCGCCGGGGAAGCCAGCCGTTTTGTCGCCGTCCTGCTCAACCTCATCCTGGGGGGCAACATGAGTTCCCGCCTCTTTCAGGAGGTGCGGGAAAACCTGGGGCTGTGTTACTCCATCTATTCCTTTCTGAACTGCTACAGCGACACCGGTCTGTTGGGGATCAGCGCCGCGGTGAGTCCCAACAACCTGCCGCGCCTGCTCAAGACCATACATCGGGAGATGCGGCGCCTGCAGCAGGAACTGGTCAGCTCCCAGGAGCTCCAGGCCGCCTTGGATTATTCCCGGGCCTCATTTTATCTGGGTGCCGAAGACAGCGACAACCGGATGCTGCGGTTGGCCAAAAATGAGATCAACTTCGGCCGCTATCTCTCCTACGAAGAGGTCATCTCCCACTTGGCCGCAGTCACTCCGGAGCAGATCCGGGAAATGGCCCGGGATTGTCTCAATCTGGACAACTGGCAGACGGTTTGCCTGGGGCCGGCAGCGTAGCCGCCCCTGTCTGCAAACAACCCTTGCAGCCATCGCCAGAATCCTCTATAATCGGCAAAAATTTTTCAAAGCACCCTTATGCCCGCTTTTTGGCTGACGACGCAAGAATGCCGGCGCCTGATGGCTGCCCGGGGGATGCTGCCCAACATCTGGGCCCACTCCAATATGGTCAGGGATGTGGCGGTGGCTCTGGGGACCAGGTTGGTGGCGGTTGGCCTGCCTCTGCACCTGCCCCTCCTGGAGGCCGGGGCGCTCCTCCATGATATCGCCAAAACCGCCTGCCTGACCAATGGCAGGCAGCACGCTCAGGTGGGAGCCCAATGGCTGCTGGAGCTGGGTTACCCGGCGGTGGCCGAGATTATTCGGGAGCATGTCTGGCTCAGCCGCCATCCCGCCGAACCCTGGCCCCTCCGAGAGGTGGAACTGGTCAATTACGCCGATAAACGGGTCTGTCATGATCAGATCGTCTCCCTGCCGGAGCGGTTTGCCGATTTATTCCACCGCTATGGCCGGACGGCAGATATTGTGGACCGGCTGCGTCGCAATGAGAGACGCAGCCTGGCCTTGGAAAAAAAGATCTTCTCATACCTTGACGTTACTCCCACAGACCTTATAACCTTGATCCAATCTGGAGGCTCAGATGCAGAAAATTCGGCTGGCTCTCTTGAGCGGTGGCAACTCTTCGGAACGGGAGGTGTCCCTGAAGAGCGGCGACCAGGTCTTTGCGGCCCTAAACAAAGATAAATACCACATCCGGCGGTATGACCCCCGGGATGATCTACCCCGGTTGGTAGCCGAGGCTCCTTCTCTGGATGTGGCCCTGATCATCATGCATGGGCGTTATGGGGAGGACGGGACCATTCAGGGTCTCTTGGACCTGTTGGGGGTGCCTTACCAGGGCTCCGGCGTCATGGCCAGCGCCATCGCCATGAACAAGGAGATCAGCAAGAAGCTCTACCAACAGGCCGGCCTGCAAGTGCCCCGGGCCGTCTTTCTGGACCGGCAGGACCCGGGCGATCCGGCCGCCGTCATCGGGGCCGTGGGCCTGCCGGCGGTCATCAAGCCTGTCAACGAGGGCTCCAGCATCGGCATCAGTATCGCCCGCAGCCAGGAAGAGCTCCAGGCCGGTCTGGCCAAGGCCTTTGCTTTGGACCGCCGGGTGCTGGTGGAGGAATTCATCGCCGGGACCGAGGTCACCTGTGCAGTACTGGGCAACGACGACCTGCAGGCCCTGCCGTTGGTGGAGATCATCCCCGGTGCTGGCTATACCTTTTTCGATTACGAGGCCAAGTATCTGCCTGGCGCCAGCAGCGAGATCGTCCCGGCCCGACTCAGTCCGGAACTCACCGCCCGAGTGCAACAGTGCGGCCTCACCGCCCACCGGGCCCTGGGTTGCCGGGGCTACAGCCGGACCGATACCATGGTGCGGGGGGATGATATTTTCGTCCTGGAGACCAACACCATCCCCGGGATGACCGCCACCAGCCTCTTCCCCCAGGCCGCGGCCGCCGCCGGCCTGCCCTTCCCGGCCCTCCTGGACCGCCTGGTGGAACTGGCCCTGGAAAAGTAATTTGGCCATTGGGCCAAGACAATGGGGGCGGGTCATAGACCCGCCCTTTGACTTTCCCGGCAAGCCTCTTGGTTCCGCTCCTTAGCCATATTTCCCCGAAATATAATCTTCCGTGCGAACATCTCGAGGCCGGGTGAAGATGTTGGAGGTGGGACCGAATTCCACCAACTCCCCCAGGAGCATGAAGCCGGTATCACTGGAGACCCGGGCGGCCTGCTGCATGTTGTGGGTGACGATGATGATGGTATAATCCTTGGCCAGCTCCTGCATGAGGTCTTCCAGCTGCAGGGTGGCCAAGGGGTCCAGGGCCGAACACGGCTCATCCATAAGCAGTATTTCCGGTTCCACCGCCAGCAACCGGGCGATACAGAGGCGCTGCTGCTGCTCCTCCGTCAGGGACAGGGCAGATTGGGACAGCCGGTCCTTGAGTTCATCCCACAGATAAACCGCTTCCAGGGACCGCACCAGGATTTCTTCCAACTGCTGTTTTTGGGGCCGACTGTGCAAGGTGGGGCCATAGACAATGTTATCATAGATGGAAAGGGGGAAAGGATTGGGCCGCTGAAAAACCATCCCCACTTTTTTCCGCAACTGCATCAGGTTGGTCTGGCGATGGTAAATATTCTCGCCGTCAATGAGCACCTGACCGGTGATGGAGACGCCGTCGATGAGGTCATTCATCCGGTTCAACACCCGGAGCAGGGTGGATTTGCCACACCCTGAGGGGCCGATGAGGGCGGTGATCCGCTGCCGGATAAACGAGACATTGATATTTTTCAGGGCATGGAAACGGCCGTAATACAGATCCAGATGGCGGATGGAGATGATTTCGGTGCTCATAGGGAATATCGGGGTGATACCATGCAACTGCAGGAGGCCGCAGGCAGAAGGCCGTCGGCGGTTGCCAGCCCGGACCTCTCAGCCGGCGACAGGTCCCACCTGCGGCCATTGTGCCTTTGCCGGCTTTGCGGGTGCTTCAAATAAGTAATGACACTCAGCCCGACGGGTCCGGCAGGCTCTTTGCATCTGTTCATAATCTTGCCTTAGAAAGGACCAGCCCTTCCCTGGGAAAGGGTAATCTCATGTTCTCGGTGTTTGCCAGGACCTTGCCTGACATTACCGGCGGTAAGTCAGAAAATAAAGTTCATAGTTCGTAGTTCTTAGAAGCTATTTCAAAACCTAATTTTTTGTGGCTCATCCGGAACGGCATGATGGATCTAATGCCCCCCTACCCCCTCCTGCCAGGTGCGGTCATTTCCCCTGAAAGACCGGCGGCCGTTTTTCCAGAAAAGCCCGCTTGCCTTCGATATAATCCTGGCTGTCCCAGACCAGCCGGCGCAAGGCCTGGATGCGCTCAAAGGTTTCGGTACTCACCGGCAGGGCGTTGGAGAGGATGTGGATCTGCTCCTTAATGACCGAGATACTTAGAGGTGAATTTTGAGTGATGGCCTGGGCCAGGTCGTAGGTAAAGGCCTCGATCTCGGCGTTGGGCACCAGATGGTTTAAGATACCCAGACGCAGGGCCCGTTCAGCCCCCACCGGCCGGGCCGTAAAGAACATCTCTTTGGCCGCCCCCAAGCCGCAGCGATTGACCAGGTGTAATATCCCAGAAGAATTATAAGGGATGCCGATCCTGGCCGGGGTGATGGTAAAGGAACAGGTGGGGGCACCGATGAGGATATCGCAGACCAAGGCCAGCTCGCAGGCCCCGCCCCAGACCCCGCCCTCGATGAGGGCCAAAACCGGCACCGGACAGGTCTGGATGGACCGGATGACCTGCTCCAACGGATCATAGTAACCCAACGGATCCCGCCCCGGCGGCTCCAATTCCGAGATATCATGGCCGGCGGACCAGACCTTGGCACCGGCATGGGCGCGGATAATCAGCACCCGGATATTTTCCAGCAGAAGTTGGTTGACGGCCCCCATGAGTTCGGCGATCATGGCCCGGCTCAGGGCATTGCGTCTGTCGTAATTGTTAAAGGTGATGGTACCGATCTGATCCTGGACCGCAGTGAGGATCAAGGGCATGGCTCACTCCCGTCAGAGGGTTTGTTGCTGCCGGCGGACCTGAGAGGCCTTGGCCTGGTCAACCCCGACTCCCCGCTGCCATCTATGTATCATATTTCCCCGGCGGCTGGATATAATTTTCCCACCTCGACCGCCATTAGGCCCCCCTGGGGAGGGTTAGCGGTCGGCGGCCAGGAAGAGGAGGCCCACGACCAGCCAGAAGCCCTCCCGCAGGCGGCGGATGATACTAAAGGTGGCTCCCAGCAGGGCCCCAAACTGCAGACCAATGGTCAGGAGAATGTTGCCACCGTCCTGAACCCCCAGATTGCCGGGAATAAAAAAGGCCAGGCCGCTGATGAGTGTGGCCAAGGCGTCCAGACAGATGGCGGTCAAAAGCTCCATGGGCCGGCCCAAGAGATGAAAGATGATATAGACCTCCACACCGTGAACCAGCCACCCCAGGAGGCTGAAGCCGAAGGCCCACCAGAACCGCCGTTGGTGCTGGCGATAGAAAGTGCTCATCTGGGCGTCCAGACGGCAGAGGGCGGCTTCTTTATCCTGCAGGCGCCGGGGGACGAATTTGCAGCGGTGCAGGATGGCCATTCCCAGCCGACACAGACCATAACGCTGAACCAGCACAAACCCTGTTGCTGACAATCCCAGAACCAGACTGGCCAACACCAGGACCCACAGCCACGCGGCTGATAACTGCAACAGGAAAGGAGCCAGAGATAGCCCCAGGAGAATATAGCAGGTCATGGACAGGACCAGGATCCCTTTGCTGATTACCAGGGAGGCGGTGGCATTGGTCAGGGAGACCCCCTCTTTCTGAAGCATCATGGCCTTGACCGGCTCGCCTCCCAAACTGGCCATGGGCGTCAGGACGTTGACCGCTTCACCGGCCAGGCGATTAAAGAAAAGGTAGCGGATTGACACCCTCGGCGGCAACTCCTCAAAACAGTAATACCAGGAGGCGGTGTCCAACAGGTTGACCACCAGGTAGGGGAGGAGGATTACCGGCCAATACCACCCCACCAGAGCCAGGTGGTGGAAGATCTCGGACCAGCCGATCGCCTGGAACATCCACACCAAAAAGGCCGCAGCCATCAGCACTAAAAGAAGTTTAATCTTGGCCATGGGCATACCGCCAACAATACAGCAAGGCAAAGATATTGGTACCCACTGCCAGGGCCACCACTAGCCAAGGGAGTCGCCGGATCAGGGCCATGACCAGGATGATATAAAAGAAATCCCGACTCACCGCTTCATTTAAAAGTCGGTCGACAAATCCCAAAGGTGGCTGGGGTTGGCCCGGATTCCGGGAGGAGGCCTGGGGGGAAGGTTGGGTCAGCCACCAGCAGGCCACGTACCCCACGCTCAAGGGCAGGCCCAGGCCCAAAAAAAAGAGTTGGCCCGTGGCTCGGTAGCAGCCGATGACCATCCCCCAGAAGAGCAATAGATTGAGGACGGAGTCACCCTGCAGGTCCAAGACGGCTCCCAAGCGGGATTCTTGGAATCGCAAGCGGGCCACGGCACCATCCAGGCAGTCCAGGACAAGGATCACCGGTAACAACAGGGCGGCACCCACAGAGGCGCCGTAACTACCATGGGCAAACCCCCAGACCGCCAGCAGGCCCACCAAGAAAGACAGAAGAGTGATCTGGTTGGGGGTAAGGGGCCACTGTAAAAACCAGGGCAAGAGATATCGAGCCGCCCGGCGGTTCCAGGCCCGCTCCAAAATCCCTTCCCCCACGGGCGAGGCCACTTCCTGGGCGATCAGCCAAGTAGTGGCCGCCTCCAGGTCCTCATCCCGAGCCACCGTAGTGACCTGCGAGGGCTCCAGCCGCCACTCCCTGACCCGGGAGGCGCCAACTTTGGCGGCCAGAAAATCATCAGTTGGAGTCAGGAGCAAGGAATCTGTCTGACCCTGAGATGGTCCCGCCGCAGCCTTGGGCCAGGCGAGCCATTCCTGCCAGGCTGCCGCCGAGAAGAGGACCAATCCCGTGGCCTGCCAGGAGCCTGAAGCGGCAGCGGGCCACCGGAACGGCCCTTCATCCCCCTGAAGCTGGATGGTCGGCCGGGAACCAGGCTGCCGAGGGCCGATATCTGAGGATACCGGCACCGGACCGGGCAACAGCCCCAGGGTCACCCCCCCGGCCGGCGGCAACTTGGCCGTCAGCTCGGCAAAGACCTCGGAGGCGGCCAAGGTCTGGACCTCCATCATTAGGATGCAACCCCCAGCCTCTCCCCCCAGCGGCCCAGGCTCAGGCCAGAGAACACCCAGTTGGAGAGTCCCCGTCAACTGTCTGTAGGCTGCCAGTTCCCGGGCCAGAGAGGCCTGCCACTGCGGCGGGGTCAGGATCAAGATCTCGGTAATACCGAGGCGTTTGAGGCCGAGGACCTGGCGGGGCAGGAAAGGCACCCCGGCCACCAAGCCAAAAAGATGGCTCGGCGGTTCTGGACCTGCACCGGAAATGATAATGACGGCCTGTCGGATCATGACTGGTAGCGGATAGGGATGTTAACCCCCAGACCCAGCAGGACCTCTTGGAGAGCTGACAAAAAGGCCCGCATATCGTTGTCATCTACGGCGCCGATATTGGCCAGGCGAAAGGTGCCGCCAGACTGTAACTTGCCGGGATAAATGGTAAAGCCCTGGGCATAGAGGGAGTCGTGGAGCCGGGAGAAGTCATAGGCGGGGTCAGCCGGTTCCAGCACCGTGGTCAAGAGAGGCGATTGCCGCTCCTCGGGCAACAGGGTTCGAAAGCCCAGTTCCTGGAGGCCAGCGGTCAAGGTCTGCCAGTTGCGGCGATAGCGTTGCCAACGGGTTTGGGGACCTTCGGCCCAATACTCCCGAATGGCTTGGGCCAAGGCATAGACCACCTGCACCGGAGGGGTGAATTGCATCTGGCCGTTGGCCTCGAAATGCCGGTACTGCCGATAAAGGTTCAAGTAGAAAGCCCGGGCCGGAATCTGCCCGGTCTGTTCCACTGCCTGCCTCCGGCAGATGACCCAGGACAGCCCGGCCATGCCTTGGAGGCATTTATTTGAGGTGGAGAGCAGATAATCAATGGGCGGATCGAGCACCTGCAACGGCACTCCCCCCAGACTGGAGATGGCGTCCACAATCAGGCTCACCCCATATTCCTGGGCCAAGGCCGCGATCTCCGGCAATGGATTCAGCAGACCGGTGCTGGTCTCGTGATGCACCACGGCGAGATGGCTGATTTCGGGATGCTCTGCCAAGGTTCGGCGGAGTTGGGCCAGATCCGGCCATTCTCCCCAAGGATATGGCAATTCATAATAGGGCAGACGGTAGCAGCGGGCGATCTCGACGAAGCGTTGGCCGTAGGCGCCGTTATTGATGATGACCACTGCGCCGCGGTCCGGGACGACCGATTGCAAGACCGCATCCATGGCCGCCGTTCCGGAACCGCCCAATAAGATGCAGGTATGGGTATCCGGCGCCCCTCCGGCCACCCGGACCAGTTCTTCCCGCACCTCATGTAACACCTGGACAAAGTCGGCCTCCCGGGGACAGATATCAGGCACCACCAACGCCGCCTTGACCGAATCAGTGGTGGTGGCCGGGCCAGGATTTAACAGTATCTTCCGGGGCACTGCCAGCAATAGTCTTCTCCCTTAGCGGTGTCATGGTAATTTTGGAACAGGGGCGGGTCAGCAACCGGCGGCCCCGGTTCCTCCGGCAAGTTCCCGTTGGATGGCCGGCCAGATAACCTCGCGGGCTCTCTGGACATCCTCGGGGAAATCGATCTCCAGCCAGCTGAGCCCGCCGCTGGAGTGAACCCACAGACGACCGTGATCGCACAGAGACTGGGATAATTCTTCGTGCTCCGCCCCGGGGTCGGCCCCAATGAGGTCGTCCATCAACTGCAGGACCAAGGGAAGATCCGCTGCGGTGATCTTGACGATACCCACGGCTTCCCCGGCCACCGGGTCGGGGGTGGCCACCGTCTTGCCGATGGCCGTAGCCTGACCATCTTTTTGGGTAACCTTCACCTCTTCACCGCTGTCAAAGTCCAAGGGAGCCACCAACACCGAGCTCCGGCCGGTGTCCCGGACCCAACCCGCCAACAGACGCGGATTGAACAGGAGGTCGGCGTCCATAAAGATAAAGGGGCGGGTGAGATAGTTCCGGGCCAGCCAGAGGGAATAGAGGCTGCCGGTCCGGTCATAGCAGTCATTGACGACCCAGTGGATCATCAGCCCGGGCGGCGCCGGAGACAGCGTGGCATATAGCTGGTCCCGCAAATGGCCTACCACCAGGACCACCTCCCGGACCCCGTGCTCCTGTAGGGCTTCCAGGGTATGCAGCAGCAGGGGGCGCCCGCCCACTTCCAGCAAGGCCTTGGGCAGGTGATGGGTCAAGGGGGCCAGCCGGCGCCCCACTCCGGCACTTAGAATCACCGCCAGCATCTTAAGGCCTCTCGGTCTGGAGAAACGAAGTGAAGCGTTCTTTCAGGGCCGGCGGCGGGAGCTGCGGTCGCGCCAGATCATCTCGAGCCCCCGGTGCCACTTTCACCTGCAGGAAGTGCGGTCCCGGGTGCGCCAGGGCCTCGGCCAGATGGCAGCGCAGCGCCTCGGCTTCGGCAACCTGGCGGGCACTCCTGTAGGAAGCGGCCTGGGCAACCTCGGCAAGGGCCAGAGTGGCTGAAGTGGTCCCCTGACCACCGGTGGAATCGTAGACTTCGTTGTCCAACACCACATGGATGAGATTCCGGGGCCGGTAATGGCCGATGGTGGCCAAATTGCCCATTTTCATCAGACAGGCGCCGTCGCCATCTAACACCACCACTGGACGATGCGGCTGGCTCAGGGCCAATCCCAAGCCGATGGCACTGGCACACCCCATAGAGCCGACCATATAAAAATTCCCGTCCCGATCCAGGGTATTATAGAGTTCCCGGGAGATCTTGCCGGTGGTGGAAATCACGGCCTCCCGGCCTGACAAGGATTGGGCAATGATTTGAATGGCCTGCAGCCGAGAAAGGGGATAGGCGGAAGCTCGGGTCGAAGGGGCCGCCGGGGCCAGGGTGCCTTTGGGAACGATCAGGGCCACCGGTGTGGCCGCTGCCACCATCTGCTGCCGCAAGTCCCGGATCGTTGCCTGATCCTCCGGCCACCGGCCCTGGAGGAAGGCGGCGGGCACCTGGAGTAACCGCAATAAATCGGGAGTAAGTTGCCCCATAATCCGGTGTTGGGGGGCATCGGTCCGGCCCGGCTCACCCCGCCAGGAGATCATCAGCAAACAGGGAAACCGATAGATCAACTGCAGGGAGGTCAAGGGATTGATGGCGTTGCCCAAACCGGAATTTTGCATGAGAATCACCGGCAGGCTGCCGCTAAGATTCCAACCGGCCGCCACCCCCATGGCCTCCCCCTCGCTGGCAGCTTTGACGTAAAGCCGCGCCGGATCGTTGTCCAACGTACTAATGAGAGGGTTCAAGATGGAACAGGGCACTCCCACGTAGGGACCGAGGCCAAGTTCCTCAAAAAGTGCCAACAGGTCTTCAGCCTTAATCATAGAGACTTCCATCCTGACAATGGCCGCCGCCTGCCAGCGGTGGCTGCAACAGGCGGTTCAGAGCCGCCAGGGCCGGAAGCCCCGCCGAAGCCACCGCCGGCTTGGCTCGTGCCAGCAGCTGACAGGCCCGTCGGTAATCCTCCCAGGTTTGGATCTCCAGCCAGCCGGAGTTGACCTCCAACAATTGCACCGGTACCCCGCGGTTGATGGCTTCTTGCAGTAAGTCGGTAAATGAGGCCTGAGAAATATCGGCGGCCTCGTGAAAAGGGCGGTTGGCATACAACCGCCGGCAATCATCATAAATTTCCCGCAAAACCCTGCTGCCGGCTCGGGATAATTTGGCAATGCCCACAAATTCGTAATCCGCGGCCGCACCGGCAATATTCTTCTGGCCGATCCGCACCGCCAGGTTGCTGGCTTGGGGGGAGAAGCGCCGTTTTCCGGGCTGGGGTTTGTCCCGGGCCACCACCAGATCCAGATTTCTGCTGGGATTATATCCCTGCGCAAAGGAATTGTCCACCACCAGAACGACGTCACCGGCACAGGCCAGCAGCTTCTGGAGGAGAAAGGGTTCGAAGAGGATATCGCCATAGATAATGAGCAGATCTTGACCGAAGAGATCCCGGGCCTGCATAATGGATTGAAGGATATGCCCTTGGGAAAAATCGGGATTGAAGATCTTTTTAATCCCGTCCAGATGCACCGCCTCGGCCCGATACCCGGCAATGACGGTGATCTGCTGCAATCCCACCTGGCGCAGGGTCTCCAGATTACGTTGCAGGAGCGTTTTTCCTTGCAGATCCAGCATGGCTACCGGCCGATCCCGCAGGAGATCATCCAAAGCGTCCTGGCTCCGGGGTTGGCCGGCCGCCGGAATGATCACGGTGTAATTATCATAGGCCTGCCGCAGATATTTTTTTTCCTCGGCCTGGAAGCGGCTCATCCCTTGTAACTCGAAGATTGTCTGCAGAGGGGCGATCTCGTCTTCCACCGCCTGCAGGGACCCGCTCTTTTTCAGGGTTGAGAGCACCCGACTCCAGGCCTGGACCGCCGCCCGGATCCCCACATTGGCATAGATGACCAGGCGCACGCCCCAAGCCGCCAATTCCTGCAATGTTACCTGGGGATAACTGGTGGGGACTACCACCAACGGCACCGGCGGCGTCCATCCCTGCAGAAAGGCGCGAATTTCATCAGGAGTCTTGGCCTTAGAATGAATGAGGATGGCATCGGCCCCGGCCTCCACATAGGCCTCAGCCCGCCGCCAGGCCTCCTCCAGCCCCCAACCGGCAATCAAGGCTTCCACCCGCGCGATGACCATGAACTCCGAGGATGTCTGGGCATCCTTGGCGGCCCGGATCTTGCCCACAAACTCCGCCACCGGTGCCAATTCCTGGCGGCCGGCAATGTAACTGTTCACCTTGGGAAAACACTTATCTTCTATGCAGACCGCGGCGATGCCGGCGGCTTCATATTTTTTCACCAACCGGATGACATTGTTGGCATTGCCGTAACCTGTATCGCAATCGGCAATCACCGGGATGGAGACGGCTTCATTGATATTACTGGCCGCCTCCAGATAATCCTTCATGGTCAAAATGTTGGCATCGGGGACCGCCTGGGCCGCGGAGATCTCCAAACCACTGGCCCAGACCCCGTCGAAACCGGCCATTTCCACCAAACGGGCACTGAGGCCATTGTGGGCCCCGGCCACCTGCAGAATCTCTCCTTGAGCCAGGAGACGACGTAACTGTTGAGCTTTCCGGTACATTTATTTCCCCCCGCCGGCGGCAGGCACCGCTCTGGGCTGGTGTTGCCGACCACCCAGGTTAAAGTTGGTCAGATAATCTCAACCGTTGCCGGCCTGCCGAGTCTTCACCCGGGAAGCCCCGGACTCCCTCTCCCCCCTCCCTGAAGAGGGCCGGGAAGAGGGAAAAAACATGGTTCCTCCTTATTTTTTACCGGCTCCCGCTGGTTTCTGGAGGTCCATTGCTTAAGATTTAAAAGCGACGGCAAACTCGTCATACTTTTAATCATGTTATAACACTGACCTGACGGAAGGAAAAGGAATTTCCCAGGCCTGACAAGGGACCCCGGCAACCGCGGCCGCCCCCGTCTAAAACTGGCGTCCCCAACATTGGCATACGGTTGGAGTTATCAGGCTGTTATGACCAATCGCCTGAATCTGCCTGGAGTTTCCGATCTAAAGGAAGATTGAGGTGAAGGGATGTTTCCGGAGCCGTGGGGGAAGGGTTATCGCCGGGAAAGTCACCACCAGGAGTGGAGGTTGTCCCATAACTGGCGGAAATAGGCCACCGCTTCCGGATCCTGGCGTTCCGGACTCCAGAGGGAGCGGGCCCAGCCGAACTGGGCCAGACCCAGATCGGCGATGACAAATTGTCCAATGGCCACATAGCCCGTGGCCATCTGGCCGATCCCGAACCAGAGGCCCCCGGCAAACTGCGCCAAGACCATCAAACCGAAGATGAATTGACCGAAGCCGAAGAGCAGACCCACCCCAAACTGGGCGAAGGTGATAAGGCCAATGCCAAATTGACCGATGGCTATGATGCCTTTAGCCACCCGCAGTTTGCCCTTTTCATCCCTGCCAAAGGCGATGTGCACCAAAGGATAGCCGGAGAAGGTTAAGGAGGAACGCCATTCAAAGCCCGGACCTCGCCAATTTTGGCGGGCGGGTTGGGGAGCCCCGCAGTGAGGGCAGAAGGCCGCTTCACTGCTGACCTCCCGTTGACACGATCGGCACGGCTGGAGAGCCATCTTTCCATCCTGTTCGGGCCGAGAACCTGTGGGCAGGGGACCGAGCCCCCGGGGGATGGTGAAGCCGAGGCTACCTCCCCCCATCCTGCCCCTGCTGACCTGTTTTCCTCTGGAAACTGCTGGTATGCCGTCAACGAAGCTTGATGGGCCTGATAACTCCTGGCCCTTTCAAGGGAATTTTCTCCCCACCAGGCCTCTGCCTACTATATTTTTATTTTATTGCCATTAGTTACAAAAGTCACCCGCAAGCCTTGAAAATCAACGTCGTTGCCTTGGGCTAACTTGGCCGGGCACGGAAGCCCGCCCCACTGACAAAGAGCCTGACCACTGACCACTTTATGTTCTGGCTAATGCCCACCCAGAAAGATATCAGTTAGAGGGAGGTTCGGTAGGGGCGGGTCTGAGACCCGCCCCTACACACAGGTCTTTTTATCTTCATTCCATTTTCTATGCCAGGTAGAGGGAGTTTCCGGATAAGAACTGGCTAATTTATCGGCAGGATCGTCGGTAAAGTTTAAGTAGCCGGTGGGCTGTCTGCTGCTGCCGGAGTTTTTAGGACATAGTGTTCGATGTCATCAATGATTTTTTGAAAATAATAACTAACCTGGTCCTGGTTCAACATCACCATATCCAGCTGTCGGGTATGGACGCTGACATAACCCAGAATCCGCAGCCGCTCCAACATGAAATCCATGGGCTCGTCTTCCAAACGGGCAAAAACTGAGTCGCCCTTGATGTCCACCTTGAAATGATAGCGGGCCAACACTTCCTGGACCAGCCTGGCCCGGCCCAGGCGTCGGCTAAAGTCGGCACCGCCCCCTTTGAAGGCAAAGCGGATAAAATTCTCATGGCGATCCTCGCCCACCAAGGCCTCCACCGTGGAGAAATGAAAGCCGAAGCGAGAGGAGAGGTGGCAGAAGTTCCTGGAAATCATGAAATAATTGAGATTGCCGTAAAACCCGGCGTGGGCCGCCTCCAATTCGGGCCTGCTGGCGGCCTGGCCCAAGATGGACATGAAGCCCCGGGCATCCACCGGGGGCGGTCCCTCCCATTTCACTGCGGTAATACCCTGCCACAGGGCCAACATGGGGATAGAGGCGATATCGTCAATATGAATCTCTCTGTCCGCCGTTTCCCGGTGCAGACCGTCTTCCAGGTCCAGGACCCACCATTGCATGGGTACGGCGGCCACCAACCGTTTGATGAAATGCTTGGAAAGCTCCTTGTTGGCCTCGTAATCGAAGAGCTCCCGCACCGCCACTTCGTGGGCGAAGCGCAGGATGTCATGATAAGTCCGGCATGATTGCACCTTGAAATCGGGGCTGTCCGGATTGGTGAGATTGAGGGGGCTGATGAGTTTGAGGACGTCCTGGAGGGTCTCGTAAACCGGCGTTCCCACCATAAGGCTGGTACGGGCCGCCGCCTGGGCCAGCAAGGCCTCCACTCTGCCCTCATAGACGGCCAACCCGTCTGCATCAACGGTAATCATGGTGCCCGAGGGGATTTTCTGAGTGGCCATGCCGGTGTTGAAGAGGGCTGGCACCCGGAACTCCCGGGCCACATTGGCCAGATGCCCGGTGATACCTCCCCGGTCGGTAACCACGGCGGCAGCCCGGGACAACAACGGCGCCCAACTGGGATGGGGCACCGCTGTTACCAACACTGCGCCGTCGGGAAAACGCAGCACATCGGCATTGGTCACCACCAGATAGGCCTCCCCGGCCGCCACCCCGGGGCTGGCCATCAGACCGCCCTGCAGGAGCGGCGGCAACCCGGGCATGACGGCAGGGGCTGCCTGCTGTCTCCCTGCTGTCTCCATCTGCTGCAGGGGCCGGCATTGCAGGAGGTAAATCTGCCCCTGGGGATCCACACACCATTCAATATCCTGGGGTCCCTGGAAATGCTCCTCCAATCGCAGGGCTATCCGGGCCAGCTCCAAAATCTGGTCATCCGTCAGGGCCGGCATCCTCCCGGAGAGGTCCAGCTCCTGACGACAGACACCCTCCTGGGGGAGACAGACATATTTTTCCTTTTTATCCCCGATCTCCTTGGCCACGATAGCGGGGGGGTCGGTATGGGACACCAGATAGAGGTCCGGGGAACTGCTGCCGTCCACCACCAGTTTGGCCAGCCCATGGACGGCGTTGATGACAATCTCCGTCCGCTGACGGTCGGTGGGATGGCGGGAATACATGACGCCGCCAGCCAGGGAATCAACCATACACATGCATCCCACACACATGGCCACATCCTCATCCCGAATACCTTTGTTCAAACGGTAGGTAATGGCTGTGGGAGCGTATTTGCTGGCTACAATCTCTTTATAGACCGTTACCAGGTTGTCAGGATGGACGTTGAGCTCCGAACGGTATTGACCGGCAAAGGAGACATTCTTGCTGTCCTCTCCGATGGCGCTGGACCGCAGGGAAACGGTCACGGTTTTTCCCGCGGCCGCGGCTAGACGCTCATAGGCCTGGCGGATGGCCGCGTCCAAGACCGGAGGCATCTGGGCATTGATGATCAACATCTGGATCTCGGAGCTGAGGCGATAGATGGTGGCCATATCCTCCAGCTCCATGGCCTGAATGCGTCGGTTGATCTCCTCCTGGAGCCCGTTATGCTCCAGGAACAGTTCATAGGCGGCCACCGTCAGGACAAAGCCATCGGGCACGGTGAGCCCCGGGACATGATTGCGCAACTCCCCGATATTGGCCATCTTGGCCCCCACCAGCGCCGCCATGCCTCTATTGACCTGGGCCAGGGGCAGCACCAGATCGACCTGGGGAACGGGGCGGCGTCGAGAGAGGATCTCCTCCAACCCTCGCTGTATGGCTGAAAAAATCGGCTCCAGACCCTGATACTTATTATTGGTCAACTCGTTGAGGGAGCGGATCAGCGCAAAGACATTCACACTCACCGCCGTGGCGTGGGAGCGGATAAAGGACATGCCGAAAGGCTGGCTGCCATGAAGGGCCAACTCCATTTCAGTCATGAGATGGAGGGCGGTATTATTTGCGGCCAGAAGGACCCGGAAGGCATGGTATTTCTTTCGAAATATCTCCCGCAACTCCTCCAGCGATACGGACGGACGCCTGCCGAAACGCTGTTTCAGCCAATCAAACAAGGGGGCCATCAATCTCTCCCTGCCATTTCACCATCTTGCTCAAGAACCGCAGCCGCGAGCTTTTCTTGACTTGGGGGTCCCGCCGGCAGACCGGCAGCATCCCTCCGGCCGCCATCAGCGTTGCAGCCGACCCCATCCCCTTGGCCAAGATTGCAAGATTCCTGCCGGACCCAGTGGCAAATATGCTCCGCTGCCGGCAAGCCCGCCGCCGGGGCCGCCAGCGGTGATGATACCTGCCCTCCGCCCCTGGCCGCCGCAGCCGGCACCCTTCTTGTTTAGAGAGACCCCCCTCCGATCATACCCCGCCGCCCCCCGGGGTGTGTCAGAAATTTTTACACCATGTCAAACTATCTCAGGGGCCAGGGGAGATTTGGTAAAGGTATTACCACGGTACCCATCCCCGGTTCCCAGCTTTTCCCTGCTGGCGCCAAGACAGGTGGTTGGAAATGGGCTGCACAGGTCCTGCTGTTGCCCCAGGCTTCGGTCTGCAAGACAGGTCAAGGGCGGTACGGACAACAACCCCGGAGGAGGGGATCAAAAAGGCGGGAAGGCCGACGGTATGGCTCGGGGAAAAGGCGGAAAGGGCCGGACCCGAAGTCCGGCCCGAGGGATACTTAGCAGCCGCAGCCGCCGGAACCGCAATCAGCCGGGTCAGAGCCGCAGCCGCAGCTGCAACTCACCTGGGTGGGATGGTCGGTGATGCCTACCAAGGTTACTTGAAAATTAAGATTTTGGCCGGCCAGGGGATGGTTGAAGTCTACAGTGAAGGTATCGGCGGCCATGGCCACGACTTTGCCGGGTACCGGCCCCTGGGGGCTGTCAAACCAGACATTCTGGCCTACCTCCACCTGATCCTGACCCAGCATGGTGGTGGGGAAATCCCGGATCAGGGTTTCCTGACGATAACCATAACCAGCCTCGGGGGACAGTTTCACCGTCTTTTCTTCGTTGATGGCCATGGTTTTGATGGCTTCTTCAAACCCCGGAATGACACTCTGATTCCCGAGCTGAAACTCCAAAGGTTGCCGGCCCCGGCTGTCGTCAAACACCGTCCCATCATCTAGGGAGCCGACATAGTGTACCTGGACAAATTTTCCGTCTTGAATTTCGGGCATTCTCTTCTCCTATAATTTGACTACACGTTTTCTCATAAAAATATGGAGGGGCAGCCGGCAGACTGTCCCTCCAGGAATAGTATACGGGCCTTCTTTTAAAATTATTATAGACATGGTTCGGCCGCTTGTCAAATGGCCATCGCCCTGACCCGTTGCTTTTTTGATTTTTTTCAACCGGCTTGACAGCCTTTCAACGGTATGGTAATAATCCGTCTATATTCGGAAGACGAACTTCTTCGTACTTTTCTATTCCTAACTGAAACTATTAGCGAATTCGGGACCACGAAGGTGCCATGCTCGGCAAAGCGCCTGGCGTGGTTTTTTTTGTACCCTTTTTAAGAAAATATTCACATAATCCCATCCGCCAGGCCCTGCCAACCACCTCGGGAAAATCCAAACACAACCAACGGAGGACGGGAGAATGGTACGCAATCAATGGGGAAGCATTCTGGTCTGGGCAATGATCGGTTGCCTGGTCGGCGCGGCACCGATGTGGGGGGAGGAACCGGCCGTTGAGGCCGCAACCGGGACCGAGGCCCCGGCGGCGGCCGCGGCCTCGCCAACGGACAAGACGGAAGAATTGCCCCAGATCGAGGTCTTGGCCCACAAGGAAAAGGCGGCCACCAGCAGCGTGGTCACCAAAGAGGACATCAGCAGCGGCCCTTATCAGAATATCCCGGGGTATCTGGAAACCCAATCCGGCGTGGATATGGCCCGGCGGTCTTTCCTGGGAGTGCGGAATCATCAGATGTCTCTGCGGGGCTTTGATGAATCCCGTTATCAGGTTTACATCAACGGCCGCACCTGGAAGGGGTCGGGGGTCAAGGGCGGCTTTTACGTGGATTGGTCCACCATCACCACCTCTGACTTGGAACGCCTGGAGATCATCCGAGGGGGGCCGTCCGCGGAATATCCCAATACCCTGGGCGGGGTTGTCATTATCAACACCATCCGGGGCAGCAAGGAACCTAAAATCTACCTGGACACTTACTGGGGCAGTTGGAATACCCAGAACTACCGTCTGTTGCACACCGGCAGCAAAGGCCCGGTGGAGTACGTCCTGGGCTTCAGTTTCGGCGACACCAAGGGTTATCTGCGTAATAACTTCGTCCGGGACCGCATCCATTTCAACACCGGCCTGACCTACCATACGCCCTTTGATCTGAGCATTTCCGGGGAAGTCCGTTATATCACGCAGGAGACCGGCTGGATCGTCTATAACCAGCCCACCTCCATCTGGTTTAACCCCAATTATCCGGCCAGTGATGCCGATGGTTTATATGGCCCGCCGGTCCAATTTCGGGATGGCAATGTTCCTACCAACGGTTTTTTCTGGGGGGACAATAGTTACTCCCGGACCCAGCGCTGGGAGTGGGACCTGGAGGCCAAACAGAAATTCTGGGAGGGAGACGCCATCTTCCGCCTCTTTTATTTCCAGGGCACCCGCAGTGACTATATGTATGCCATGAACAACCCCAGCCACCTCATCGGCAAACGGGATAGTTGGGATGAAGACACCTGGGGCTGGAACTTTAAAGTCCGGCAGACGCCCAATACCATCCGCCTGGGCTTCGGTCTGGAGGGCACCTATGCCGGCTATGGCCAGACGGCCTACACGGCTCTGGATCCGGCTTACTATCGCGTCCTTCCCACGGGCAGTGCCGGCCCCCGCAATGCTCAGAAGATCCACGGCGGCTTTGTGGACGCGGCCGTGCCTTTCTGGCAGTATTTCGAACTCTATCTGGGCCTGCGTTATGACTATTATAACGCTGCCCCCTCCATTGACAATTTCGGCGTTTTGCAGCCCGGCGCCCGGGCCGATGCCCTGGGCCCCCGCTGCACCCTGACCATCAGACCTACGGAAACCACCTCAGTCTATCTTTCCAGCAACTACGTCACCCGTTTCCCCACCCTGCCGGAATCCTATTGGTTCACCGCCGGCTATCAGTCGCCGTTGCGCAAACCTTACCTTTCCCCGGAATTCGGCATGCAGTATGAGGCCGGCATCACCCAGAAATTGCCCTGGGACATCCAACTGCGCCTGCGGACCTACTACTATGACATCAACAACTACATCCGCACCGTCTTCGGCTTTGCCCCCAGCCGGGTGATCTACAACATCAATCTAGTGCAGTTCCGGGGCGTCGAATTTGAAGGCCAGGTACCCCTGCCCTATAACCTGACCCTGTGGGCCAACTACACTTACCAGCAGACCGCGGCCGGCGGCGACCCCCTGGGGCTGACCGTCAAACGCCTCAGCGATCTGCCGGAAAACAAAGCCAACCTGGGGCTGCGCTACCGCGATGACAACGGCGCCGAAGGCCAGATCTATCTGCGCTTCGTCTCCAAACGTTCCGAACCTCGGATTGACGTGGTCAGGAATGTCATTACCAATGTCAGCTTCAACCCCCTGAAGGGCTTTGTCACCACCAATATGGAGGGCCGCTACCCGGTGGCCCGTTACTATGGCTTCACCGGCTTCCTCTATGCCGGCGTGGATAACCTCTTCGGCGTGAAATATCAGGAGAGCTATGGCTTCCCCATGCCCACGCAGACGTTTTATGGGGGCATCCAGCTCCGATATTAACAGCAGGGAAGATGGAGGAGGAGGGAAAGGGCCTCCTCCACTACAATCCTCGGAGAAAATGTAATGGTCAGTGGTCAGTGGTCGGTGATCAGAAAATTCCTCTCGCGGGACGGGCCTCCGTGCCCGCCCAAGGCAGGGCTGGCCTTTATTTTCATGGTTGGCGGGTGATTCATATAGATTATGGGAAAGAGTTGCTCAACCCCAGGCAATAAGAGTCGGAAAGGAAGGAAACACTATGTATGTAATATGTCGGCATCTCTTGGTGGTCATACTCCTGGCTTTAGGGCTGGCGGCTCCGGCCCTGGCCGCGGCCCCCGGCAAATTCTATCTGGTCAGCACCGGCCCCGGCGACCCCAAATACCTCACCCTCCAGGCCATCGAGGCCATGCAGAAGGCCGACCTGGTGCTTTCCCACCCTCAGGCGGCTAAAAAAGTGGCCCAGTATATCGCCGGGAAAAAGGTGGAAGATCCCTGGCCGCAGTTATGGTGGCACGAAGGCAAGGTCTGGATGAAGGATCTGGATACCTACAAACCGGAAGACCGCCCCAAGATCGTCGCCCTCAAGGCCAAGGAGCGGGATGAGTATGTCCGGCAGATCAAGGCCTGGCTGGCCCAGGGGAAGAATGTCGTCCTCCTGGATGAGGGCGACCCCACCATCTACCCCCGGGGCTTCTGGCTCCTGGAGGGCCTCAGCGACGACCAGATTGAGATCGTCCCCGGCGTCGGCGCCATGACTGCCTCCTTGGCGGCCCTGAAGCGCTCCAGCTCCGGGGCCGGGGTGCGCTATGTGCTGCAGAGCGCCCCCTATGCCTTTTTCGGCCGCCGGGACCACGACGATCTGGCCAAGGCCCTGGCCCAGTTCCCCGGCACCTATGTCTTCTACATGGGCCTGGCCCAACTGCCGGAGCTGGTGGACACCCTGAAAAAATACCACCCGGCCACCCTGCCCCTGGCCGTGGTCTACTATGCCGGTTATGCAGACAAGGAGAAGGTGGTCAAAGGCACCTTGGCGGACATCATGGACAAGGTTGATAAACAGGAGAAGTGGATGGGCATGATCATCGTCGGCCCGGCCCTGACGGGACCGCATTTTGTCTTGACCGAGTAGGCAAAGGTCAAAAATTCTATTTTCCCTCTCCCTGTCTCCTCTGCCCTTATCAAAAGGAGGTTCATATGAAAAAAGTATTGCTCGCCCTGGCTTCCCTGTTGCTGTTAAGCCTGCCGCTACCAGCCCAGGCCCATCTCTTCTGGCTCCTCCCCGAACCGGGCGTTTCAACCACTGCCCAGCCGGTGCAGGTGGAGATCGGCTTCGGCCATAAGTTTCCCAAAGACGAAGAGCTCAAGCCTGACCGTCTGGAGTTCCTTAAAGTCCTGAGTCCGGACGGCAAGGAGGTTCCCCTTAAACCGCTGGCCCAGACCCGGTATGAATTTACGCCGACGCAAACGGGGACCTATCTGATTCTGGCCCAGATGCGCCCCGGCTTTGTCAGCCGCACCCCGGAAGGTATGAAGATGGCCAATAAAAAAGAAGCCCCCAACGCCACCAACTGCTTCCGCTTTGATTTCGCCGCCAAAACCCTGGTGACCGTCGGCCAGACCACCCAGGGCTCTGACCGCCCGGTGCAGACCAGCCTGGAGATCGTCCCCCTCCAGTCCACCGCGGCCTTAAAAGCGGGGGAGGAATTGCCGGTGCGAGTCCTCTTCCAGGGAAAGCCCCTTGCCGACGTGGAGATCAAGGCTACCCACGACCAGTGGCAGGATCCCAAGGAGATGTTCGCCGTCACCGGCAAAACCGATGCCCAGGGGGAGTACCGCCTGAAATTATCTACCCCGGGCCAGTGGCTTCTGGCCGTCTATCATAAAACGCCCTACCACGACCCGGCGGAGTGTGATGAAAACATGTATCTGGGAACCTTGAGCCTCAAAGTGAAGTAGTGTCCATCTCATAACGGCCGTCAAGTATAGGGGGCGCCGCCGGGTAGAAACTCCCCGGTTTGGGCGTGGGTTATCACGCCCATGCAGCCGGGCTGGCCTTTGTATCCCGAGTTTCTGGATAGTTGCCATGACCTGCAGGTCACCCGCGAACCATGAAAATAAGGGTTGTTGCCTTGGGCTGACTGGGGCGGGCACTTCAGGCCCGCCCCACTACAAGAGGAGCTCTTCCAGAAACTGGAAACCGGAAGCCAGAAACCGGAACCGGTTGTCAATGGCCGAGGGATGTCACAGGGGGTCAGCATTGGGGCCGGGATGGTTGAGGGCCGAGGGAGACACCGTTGCCGTCAGGGTCCGCGGCCTGCCGAGTTCGCCGATTTTTGTTTCGTTGGCGGCGATATGGTATAATAACTATAAAGATTCTCTGGTTGCCGGGGCTTCCGGAAAAATAATCGGGGTGCCGCCACGGGGCGGTCCGGCGGTGGGCTGGCGACCCGGTCGCCAGGCCTGGGGCCCAACCGCCGTCTGGGTCAACCCATAGAACGTCCCCCTGCACGGGGTAAAATCTTCTCCCCTGGAACAGGTAGTTGTCGTCTACAAAACGCGTCGGTTTTACCACCACCATTCCTGTTGAGGTCCTTTTGGCCGCCGGTTGGCAGCCGGTGGATCTGAATAATGTCTTCATCACGGCACCGGATGCCTACGAACGGGTGAGCGGGGCCGAAGAAGAGGGCTGGCCCCGCACCGTCTGCGCCTGGATCAAGGGGATCTATGCCACCCTGCAGCGCTGTCCGGAGATTCAGACGATCATTGTGGTCACCCAGGGGGACTGTTCCAATACCCATGCCCTGATGGAGCTGTTGCAGGACGAAGGGCGCACTCTCATTCCCTTTCAATTTCCCTATCCCCGGCAGCGGGGGCAGCTTCAGGACCAGATTCAGGCCCTCATGGCAGCCTGCGGCACCGATGCCGCCGCCGTTGCCGAGGTCTGGCGGCAGCTCCAGCCGCTGCGGGCCCGGTTGGTGGAGCTGGACCGCCTCACCTGGCAGACCGGGCAGGTGACAGGCCGGGAAAATTTTCAGTTCCTCCTGGCCAGTTCCGATTTTAACGGTGATCCCGTTAAGTTTGGGGTGGAGCTGGCAGAGTTTCTGGCGGTCGCCCGAGGCCGGCCGCAGCAGCGCCAGGGGGTGCGTCTGGGGATGGTGGGCATCCCCCCCATCTTCATCGATCTGTTTGATTATCTTGAGACCCTGCCGGTCCAGGTGGTCTTCCAGGAAATTCCCCGGCAGTTCAGTATGCCGTATCCGGTCCATGATTTGACGGAGCAGTATCTGCGGTACACCTATCCCTACGACATGTTCGGCCGTCTGGCCGACATCCAGGAGGCGGTCAGCCAGCGTCGCCTGGATGGTCTGATCCACTATACCCAGAGCTTCTGCTTCCGGCAGATTCAGGATCGGTTGTTGCGCCAGCATCTTTCCCTGCCCATCCTGACCATTGAAGGTGATCGGCCCACTGCCCTGGATCACCGCACCCGCCTGCGGTTGGAGGCCTTTGTTGATGTCTTGCGCCGTTAAGACAGACCAACCCCTGCTCATGGGCCTGGATTTCGGCAGCCGTTTCGTGAAGATGGCCATGACTCAGGACGGTCGGGGCTTTTCCTATAAAAAGATGGACTCTCTCATTTTCTATCGGGATTATGTCCAGCACACCGCGGCCGGCGTTCACTTTGACTGGCCCCGCCTCAAGTTGCCCAAGCCGGCCAGGCTGGTGGTAACCGGCTATGGCAAACATCTCTTTCAGGGGGTGTTGCCCACTATCACCGAGATCCGGGCCCACTACCAGGGAGCCTGTTTTCAGACCAAGTTGCGGCATTTTATCCTGTTGGAAATCGGCGGCCAGGACACCAAGGCCTTGTATGTCAAAGACGGCCGCGTCTTCGATTTCCTCACCAATGATAAGTGCGCGGCGGGAACCGGGCGCTACCTGGAGAATATGGCCAGATTCCTGAAAATGTCCTGGCAGGAATTTACCGGCACTACGGCCGAACCGGTGACCATTTCCAACACCTGCGCCATTTTTGGGGAGACCGAGCTCATCAGCCACCTCCTGGACGGCGTCCCCATAGCCCGTCTGGCCGCCGGGGTGAATGATTCGGTGTCCCGGCGAGCCCTGCAGATGATCAGGCGATTCCCCTGCCCGACCCTGGTCTTTGTCGGCGGTGTGGCTCGCAATCAGGCGGTGGTGGCCGGTTTGCGGCGCTCCGGCCGCTATACGGTGCTGGTGCCAGCCCAGCCCCAGTACAACGGCGCCCTGGGATGTTGTCTGGAAGCCCTCTCTGAACCCAACCCAACTCGAAGCTTCGCCTCTGAGGAACAAGAATGAGCGACCTGACTGACTTTGCCCGTTTGCAGGATATGATCCGCGGTTATGGGCAGGATATTATCGAGTGGCAGCGGCAGCTGGTCCGCCGAGTGGCGGTGGGGCCGGATAATCACGGACCCGGGGAAGCTGAGAAAGCCGCTTATCTCATGGAGTTGCTGCAACGTCTCGGTTTAGACGTCGTCGACTACCCGGCTCCGGATGACCGGGTGCCGGGCGGGCAGCGCCCCAATCTCATTGCCACCCTCCCCGGCCGGCGTCCGGAAAAGGTTTGGGTCCTCAGCCATCTGGACGTGGTCCCCGAGGGCGACCGGAGCCTGTGGCGGACGCCTCCCTTTGAGCTCCATGTGGAGGGCGACCTTTTGTACGGTCGGGGGGTGGAAGATAACCATCACGGGATCGTCTCCTCCCTCGGTGCCGTTCGGGCCTTCAGCGAGGCCGGCCTGGTCCCGGAGCGCACCATCGGCCTGGCCTTCGTGTCCGATGAGGAGACCGGCAGCCAAAAAGGTCTGGCCTACCTCCTGGCCCACCACCCGGAGCTCTTCTCCGCCCAGGACCTGATCATCGTCCCCGATGCCGGAGCCCCCGACAGCACCCTCATTGAAATCGCCGAAAAGAGCATGCTCTGGCTCAGGTTGGAGGTAGCGGGACGGCAGTGCCACGCCAGTAAACCGGACCTGGGGATCAATACCCTCCGGGCCAGTGCCCATGCCATCGTGGCCCTGGAGGAACTGGCCCAGCAGTTCAACAGCCTAGATCCGTTTTTTGATCCTCCCCGCAGCACCTTTGAGCCGACCAAGATCGAAGCCAACGTGGACAACGTCAACACCATCCCGGGGTTGGGGGTGTTTTATCTGGATTGCCGGATCCTGCCGGTCTACGACCTGGCCCAAGTCTTAACGGCGGTGCAGGAGATAACCAGGGGCATCGAGCTGCGCTGGGGGGTGACCATAACCATTGAGGCGATTCAATCCGTGCAGGCCCCGCCGGCCACTGCCGCCGAGGCGCCTGTGGTTCAGGCCCTGCAACGGGCCATCCAGGCGGTGTATGGGCGCCAAGCCCGGCCCCGGGGCATCGGCGGCGGCACCGTGGCGGCCTTTTTCCGGCGTCAGGGTCTGCCGGCGGCGGTCTGGAGCACCGACCCCCATACCGCCCATCAGCCCAACGAATGGGTGAGCCTCGCCAGCCTCATCGGCGACGCCCAGGTTCTGGCCCATGTCTGCTGCCAGAACCTCTAACCCGCCCAGCTATCGGCTATCCCCGGGGTCGCGGCGATCTCCTGAGCCGGCCCCGCCCTCCCCTGGCTGACGCCGACCTCCCCTGGCCTCCAGGGCATAGCGGGGCCGGGCCAGATCGGTCTGCCGACAGCGGGGGCAGCGGGAAGGGCACGTGACCCGCTCCCGCTTGGCAAAGACAAAACCGCAGCGTCGACACCGGGCCGGGATAATGACAAAACGATGGCCAGGACCGGGATTGTGAGCCAGCTCGGCCAAATGCGGGAGAAGTTCCTTTTCCGACCGGCAGAGGAGACGGGAAAGCTCCCGCAAAGAGCGGTCCTGGGATAACAGCAGGGCCTTGAGGGCCTGGCGGACCGTCTGAGTCTGTTCAAGGGACATAGGAAACCATGCGCTATCTCATCATGGGTGCCGGATCCTTGGGCACCGTTTTCGGTGGTATGTTGGTGCAGGCCGGGCACCAGGTGGATTTTTGGGGGAGGGGTCCCCATTTTGACGCCCTGCGCCATCACGGCCTCAGTATTGACGGCATCTGGGGAGAAGTCCACCTGGGGCCGGTCTCCGTCTTCAGGCCGGACTCCGACCGACGGTATGAGGTGGTACTCCTCTGTGTCAAGTCTTTTGACACTCAGGCAGCCTGCCGTCAGCTCCGCAACCGGACGCCCCCCCAGGGCTTGATCATTTCCCTGCAAAACGGCTTGGGCAATCTGGAGATTATCCGCCGGGAATGCCCCGGGGCCGTTCCCGTGGGGGGCCGGGTGATCTTTGGGGCCCGCCTCAGCCGCCCCGGCTTGGCCACCGTCACCGTTTATGCCGACCAGGTTCTCCTGGGGCCGGCGCCGCCCCAGACGCCGCCGCCCCTCCTGGAGCAGGTGACGGCTCACCTCAATGAAGCCGGCATCCCCACTGCCGTCGTTGCTGATATCATACCCCATATCTGGGCCAAAGTCCTCTACAACGGCGCCCTCAACCCTCTGGGGGCCATCCTCGGCGTTACCTATGGGGAGCTGGCCGCCCACCCTGCCACCCGGGCCTTGATGACCGCTCTCATCGGCGAAATGTATGAGGTGGCTTTGGCCAAGGGGGTCCGCCTCCTCCACCCCACGGCTCAGGATTATTGCCGACATTTTTACACCCAACTGGTGCCGCCCACAGCGGCCCACCACCCCTCCATGCTCCAGGACCTGCAGTGCGGCCGCCAGACCGAGATCGAGGCCATGAACGGCGCCATCTGCCGCTATGCCCGGGAACTGGAGCTGGCCACCCCTTACAACGACGCCGTCTGCCAACTGGTGCGATTCCTGGAACAGGCCCCTAAGCCCCGGTAACCTGCGACGGCCAGGCAGGAGCCGAAGGCTTGCCCAGCCCCCCGGACAAAAACTCATACTCCCCCGGGCAAAAAATTAAACCGGCAAATCTCATGGAAAATTAAGGCGATGGTCGAATAATAGGGCCGAAGCCCCAAGAATGGTTCAATTTTTTATACCGGAGGAGGAGTGGCGGCAGGTTGGAATCGGCCGGGGGGTTCTGTTATCCCATGGAAATAACAAGCTTTAATAATTATTTCGGCCAAGCCTCGATCTTGGCACGGCAACTGCAATATCAATATGGCAGTTATGAACAATTAAGGATCCCATTCCCCCCTTAACAAAGTTCATAGACCATTTTCCCCATACCCCCGACTGACCGGATGCTCCCCCGTCCGGTCAGTTTTTTTATGGGCAGCAAAATAAATCCGGAGCCGTAGCCCCTCTCCCCTCAAGGTTTTCCCCTCAATCAACAGGCAGAGGAACTTGAAGAATTATCAAAATATTTTATCAGCCTCAGGTCAATCCAAGGATAAAAATGTTTTGCCACAAGTTCTGAGCCGCTAAATCCCGTGTTGAAAAAGGTTTTTATTTTCGGCCCTGTTATGATAAGATATTTTTATCTTTCGTATCTTTCCATTTCACTCAATACAGCGTATTGCACTTGTTAGGGCGGCAGCAGGGGCCTCGCAACCGATGGAGAGGGTGGAGTATTCCGCCCAACCCGTCGGGGTGGGCATTTATCGCCGTAGCCTGCTGCTGAGAAGATAAGTTCACGAAATGAGTTGCGAAGAAAAGGTGCGGGTTGTGACCACGGATCACCGCAGCCACCCCCATTCCCAGGTCGTGCTCTTGGTGGATGACGACCCCCAGCTTCTCCCCTTGGTCCAGGAACTCGTGGAATATCTCGGCTTTCAGGTCCTGACGGCAGCAGCCGGAGACCAGGCTGTGGCGATTTTTCGTCAACGCCAGGCTGATATCGCTCTGGTCATCATGGACCTGCATATGCCCCGTCTGAACGGCTACCAGGTGCTCCATGAATTACGGACCCTGGCACCGACGGTCAAGGTGATCATCACTTCCGGCTTCCTGGGGCAGGAAGAAATGGCGAAGCTGGAGGCGGCGGGGGTGGCCGGTATGCTTCATAAACCCTTCCGAGCCCGGCACTTACAGGAGGAAATCACTCGCGTCTTGGCGGTTTGACAGCATTGGGAGTGTCTCCCCCAGCGGCCCAGGGAGGGCGGTAGAGGAACAGGAGCGCCCCCGGTTGGCTCAGGACCTGCTCCCGGGTCCAGCCATCCCCCAGCAATCCTTTAAGAAATTGCTCTACCTGGGCTTCGGACTCATAGTGGGAAAAGAGGAGCCACAGGCGTTGGATCTGCCGGAGGCGCCCCGCCGGCAGGGGCAGGCCGCAATCATGGCAGGATTGGCCCCAGATAATATCCGTCCATGGCCCCCGATAATAAAAGGTAAAGGGGTCAATGGCAAAGTAATAGAGATAGATGGCCTCGCCGGGCTGGCGGTTGGCCTCCAGATGGCGGACCAGCGGCGCCAGATCCTCCCGGTTGGTTGCAGGCCACAGATTCTCCTGCCACAGGAAGACCGGCCGCAGCCAGACCAGAACCATCAGCAAGGTCAGGACCAGGGCCGGCCTGGCATAGCGGCCGGTTCCTCCGGGCGTGTTGCTCTCGGGAATCGCCTGCCGCCGGTCCGACGGGTGGCTCTCTCTGGCCCGCCGCCAGAGCTGCTCCAGGATCACCCCCAGACCGGCCCCGGTGGCAAGATATACCATGGGGGCGGCAAACAGCATCAACCGCACCCCGCCGGCATGCCCCATGAAGGGATAGCGGTGGGCAAAGGCCGCGGCCAAGGCTACCAGGATCGGCCCCCCCAAATACCAGAGCAACCGACTTCGCCCGCCTCTGACGCTGGTCACCAAACCCACCACCACCAGAAGCCCAGCAGGAATCACCCGCCAATCCGCAAAAAAATAGCGGCCGAAACGCCACCAGGCTGAACCCAGCCAGGTTAAGAAGGGACCGACTCCGGACAGGTCCGGGAAATCCGCCTGCCAATAGATCAGCAGTTCCGGATCCACCTGACCCCGGATCAGAGTCAGGTAAAGGATGACAAAACAGGCCGCCAGGAGGGAAAAAGACCGGAAGAGCTGCCGCCGGGCCTGGGGCAGCTCCCGCCACAGGACCACCGCCGCCACCGGCAGGACAAACACCAGGGGGTACGAAAACCCTAAACCCAGAGCCAACATCAGAGTAAAGAAGAACCAACCGCCCGGCACTCCCCGCTGACGCTGCTTTTCTACTAACAGCAGGGCCAGGGTAACAAAAAAGACGTCAGCGCTGTACTGCTTCAACTCCTTGCTGTAGTAGACGAGGCGGTGGGAAAGGCTCACCAGGGCAAAGGCGCTCAAAGCCTGCCAGGGAGGCAGCAACAGGTTGGCTAACGGCCAGAAGAGCAGCAGGGCCCCGATCCCCAGAACCACCGATAACAACCGCAATGCCGCTTCGCTGGTCCCCAAGACCTGGACCACCCCCCAGACGGTCAGGAGGTAGAACGGCGGCGTAGATTTCCCCGCGGCCAGGGCGGCGGTCGGCGTGGGTTGGGTGGCCGCCAGGGCCACCCAGGCCTCATCAGTCCACAGATTCCGGTCTCCGATGCCATAAACCCGGAAAAAGATGCCCAGCAGGAGAAAAAACAACGCCAGGATTAAAAAACTTTGCGGCCGTCTGGAAAGCACGGCCTCCTGCGGTCCCGGACTGGAAGCCGGCCCGTTATCTGGCAACAACGGCGGTATTATCCCATCACTCTTAATATTCACAGCTTTGGCCGATCCGGCCCGATCCTGGAGGTGGGCCTGGTTAGGCTCGGTCAGCTCCGCTGCCGGCCGGCAACCTGGGGCCGGATTTTGCCTCCCGGGCTAGTTTACCAGAAAACGGAGAAAGTTCTGACAATAGTCGTTCTTTTTTTCGAAAAATAACCTGACCAGTGGGCAGCCTGACTCAGGAAGGTGGGAAGTGCCGGCCTCAGTTTCTTGAAGACGGCAACCTTGAGGTTTCGGGGTTTGCGGCTCAGTCGTCCGGTGCCTGTCCAGAAATCGGCCTCAAAATCTGGAGGGTCTTGCCCACCGGCAAAGATTTCTTTAGGGGAGTGAGCCAGTATATCTTTCCAGGAGCTTTTTCTGACATATCATAATATTACTGACAATAACCAGATCGCCGCCGACCCTCGGCATCTGATCCAGGAAAGCAGAGAAACCCCCTGGCCGGCCGGGCACCGGAGATCGGGATAACGGCGGCGCCCAGGTGGGACCGGTAGATGCCGGTGGGAGAAAAAGTTGCACCAACGGCGGGAATACGATACTATACCAAAGAAATAAGCGGGGAACGAGGTTGGCTGTGCGTATTTGTGTCATTGACGGACAGGGTGGTGGAATCGGCGCAGCAGTAATCAAACGCCTGAAAGAGGTTTACCAGGAAGAACATGAAATCATCGCCCTGGGTACAAATGCCATTGCCACGGCGCAGATGCTCAAGGCCCGAGCGAATCGAGGCGCGACCGGCGAGAATGCCATCGTGCAAACGGTGAAAACGGCCGATATTGTCATCGGTCCCATAGCCATTATCCTCCCCAACGCCATGATGGGGGAATTGACGCCCCGGATGGCCGAAGCCATCGCCGCAGCCAAGGCTTTAAAGTTGTTGCTGCCCTTAACCCAGGAACGGATTGAAATCATCGGGCTGAAACCCGAACCTCTCCCCCATCTGGTGGAACAGATCGTCACTGTGCGTTTGAAGGAGATTACGCAAGATGTGTGAAGCAGCTGCCTATATTATCCGCAACGGCCAGGAAGAACTCCTCTTGGAGGACGTTGATCTCATCGAACCCGAGGGCGACAACCTGCGTTTGGTAAGCATTTTCGGCGAGCAAAAGATCGTCAAGGCCGCTATTCAGAGCCTGAACCTCGTCAACCATAAGATCCTGTTGGTAGAAAAAAAGTAGCCCCGGAGGCAAGTCGGCATCAGGGTCTCTATCCTCCGTCGGCGACCCCGGAGTCGGGAAAATGATCGAAGCCGTCCTCGGCCAGTAGCTTTTCTCCGTCGGGAAGCGCCAAGGTGATGCCAGGTCCGACGGAGATCTGGCCGATGGGGATCGGCGGGGCCAAACCGGCCTGTTGAAAGGCTGCGGCCAGGGCTTCTCGTTGGCCCGGAGGCAGGGTGAAGAGGAGCTGGTAATCTTCGCCGCCCTTGAGGGCCAGGTCCAGCGGGTTCAGGTGGAGATGCCGGGCCACCTCTGCCACCAGGGGGGGGATGGGTATGGCGTCGGCCCAGAGGACTGCCCCCACCCCGCTCTCCTGACAGATTTGGGCCAGATCCGAAGCTACCCCATCGGAGAGGTCAATGGCAGCGGTGGCCAGGCGGTGCTCCGCCAGGAGGCGACCGGCAGTCAACTGCGGTCGGGGCCGAAGCAGGGCGGTGCGGAGCGGTGTTGTCTCTAAGGCCGGCCGCTCCAAACCGTGGCGCTGGACGGCCAGCCCGGCGGCGGCCAGACCCAGGGGGCCGGTCACATAGACGGCGTCACCCACCCGGGCACCGCATCGCCGCAGGGCCCGCCCGGCGGCAATGCGACCCAAGACCGTGACGCTGAGGAGCAGACCGGCCGGTGCCGCCACAGTATCCCCGCCGATGATGGAGGTCCCATAGGCTTGGGCCGCCTCTTGCAGCCCCTGGGCCAATTCCAGGACTTGGGTCAGCTCCCGCTGGGGCGGCCAGCCCAAGGACAGGAGGGCAGACTGGGGCTCCCCGCCCATGGCGGCGATATCACTGAGATTGACCGCCATGGCCTTCCAGCCCAGGTCGCGCAGCGGCGTATAGCTCAGGTCAAAATGGATCCCCTCCACCAGCGTGTCAATGGTCCAGAGGAGATCATGGCCCGGCTCGGGCCTGATAATGGCCGTGTCATCGCCGATGCCGGCGCTCACCCCGGCCGGAGGCGGGCCAAAGAGGCGCCGCAAGACGGCGATGAGACGGCGTTCACCGGCCATGGACGCCCCTCCCCCAGGTTAAGCAGCCACCGGCAGTTCCCCGCCGCCCGTTAACATTTTTCCAGTTCATTAAAGAAAAAGGCAATCTCCACCTGGGCCGTTTCGGGCGCATCGGAGCCATGGACGATATTCGCTTCGATATCCCGGGCGAAATCAGCCCGGATGGTCCCGGGGGCAGCCTTTTGATAATTGGTGTCACCCATCAGGTCCCGATTGCGTTGAATGGCATTCTCGCCCTCCAGGATCATGGCCACAATGGGGCCGGAGCTCATGAAAGAGGTGAGACTGTCATAAAAAGGGCGGCTCTGGTGCACCGCATAGAATTGCTGGGCCTGGGCCTTGGTCAACTGCACCATTTTCATGGCCTTGATCCGTAAACCGGCCCGTTCAAACCGGCCGATGACTTCGCCGATCAACCCCCGGGCCACGCCGTCCGGCTTGATCAAAGATAAGGTCTGCTGCACTGCCATCCTGTCTTCCCTTCTGCTACCGTGGGTGGACCAAACGCCCGCGGCGGCAATGATTGTCGAGGTATGATCCCGACCGGGTATCCGGCGGAGATAACTTATTTTTCCGCCTGCCCGAAATGATGAAACTGCATAGTAAACGTCCCCCGTCCTTGCGTGGCCGAGCGCAGGGCGGTGGAGTACCCGAACATGCTGGCCAACGGGGCCAGACCGGTGAGGACCCGGGAGTGGCCTTTGGCCTGGAGATCGTCGATTTTGCCTTTTCGGGCGTTAAAATCGCCGATGACCTCTCCCATGAATTCCTCCGGGACAATGATCTCCACCCGCATAATGGGTTCCAGGAGGACCGGCTGGGCCTGTAGACAGGCCTGTTTCACCGCCTGCATGGCCGCCACTCGGAAGGCCATATCGCTGGCCAACCCTTCTCTGACCTCGGCATCCACCACCGTCGCGGCCACATCCACCACCGGCTGACCGAAGGCGGCCCCGGCTGACAAGGCTGAGTGGATGGCCTCCAACAGGGCGGGCACGAAGCCCAGGGCCGGGTGGGTTTCGGCCAAAGCCGCCTCCACCCGATTGCCGGTCCCCCGGGGCTGAGGCGACACCCGCACCATCACTGCGGCATAGTGCCGTTTACCGGCCAACTCCCGATCAAACACGGCGCTGGCCGCAGCAGCCTGGTTGATGGTCTCCCGATAGACCACCTGGGGTCGCCCGGCCATGACACGGGTATGAAACTCCCGCTCCAGCCGATGGATCAAGACCTCCAGGTGGAGTTCCCCCATGCCCGAAAGAATGATCTGACCGGTCTCCTCGTCGGTTTGGATGCGCACACTGGGATCCTCTTCCTGGAGCCGGTTGAGGGCGACCTCCAGCTTCTCTTGATCATCCCGGGTCTGCGGTTCAATGGCCAAGGACATGACCGGGATATACGATCCGATGGGCTCCAGGATAATGGGCGCCTCCGGACTGCAGAGGGTGTCACCGGTGGTGCTGTGTTTCAAACCGATGACGCCCACCAGATTACCGGCAGGGGCCTCGTCCAAACGCTCCCGCTGATTGGCATGCATCCGCAAGATCCGGGCCGCTTTTTCCGTCACCTTTTTCACCGGATTATAAACATCCTGGCCGGTCTTTAAAGTACCGGAATAGATGCGGACATAGGATAACTTGCGGCCCTGGTCCATGATGATCTTAAAAACCAGGGCGGCCAGCGGGCCTTCCCGCCGAGCCGGCCGCTGCTCCTCCTCCCCGGTCAACGGGTTCTGCCCAGTCACGGCGGGAATCTCCGTGGGGTTGGGCAGGAACTTGACAATGCCGTCCAGCAGCGGTTGCACTCCCTTGTTCCTCAGAGCCGAACCGCAGTAGATGGGGACAGCCTGCAGGCGGATGGTCGCCCTATGGATGGCCTGTTCCAAATCCTCCAACGCCAGGTCCTCACCCCCAACAAATGCCTCCATGACCGCATCATCCACATCCGCCAGGGTTTCGATGAGATTATCATAGGCGTCGCGGGCCGATTCGGCCGACTCCGGGGGGATGGGTACTTCGTGGTACACGGCTCCCAGACTCTCTTCATCCCAAATAATCGCCCGCTGTTTCAGGACATCGATCACACCCCGGAATTGATCCTCCTGGCCCAGGGGAATGGTAAGCAGCAGGGGCCGGGCTCCCAACTTTTCCCGCATACTATGGACCGCAGCCGGGAAGTCCGCCCCCAACCGGTCCATTTTATTAATGAAGGCGAGTTTGGGCACCCGATATTTATCCGCCTGATGCCAGACCGTCTCGGACTGGGGCTCCACCCCGTTTACGGCATCAAAAACACCGATGGCACCGTCCAGAACCCGGAGGGACCGCTCTACTTCGATGGTGAAATCCACATGCCCCGGGGTGTCCACAATGTTGATCTGACACCCCTGCCATTGGCAGGTGGTCACCGCCGAGGTGATGGTGATACCCCTTTCCTGCTCCTCCGGCATCCAATCCATGACCGCGGCGCCGTCATGCACCTCCCCCATCTTGTGGGTCTTGCCGGTGTAATAGAGAATCCGCTCCGTCAAGGTGGTTTTGCCGGCATCAATATGGGCGATGATGCCGATGTTACGGATATTTTTTATCTTTACGGCGCTTCCCATGCCTCTGCTCCAACCTTGGCAGGCAACGTTGCTCCCAGCCGCCGCCGGCAACTTTCTGCTAGACCCCTATGTATTTAGGAAAAAACCGCGCGAATGTCAACCATGTCCCCCGGGAACTTCTGAGCCGCGCCGCTTTTACCATCCGACCCATGGCAACGACTGGATCAAAGCAACGACATCAGTTTTATTAGAGGTATTTTTAAGAATATTTTATAGATATTTTACATTATAATTATCATATAAAATTATTTTATGTTTTAATTATTAAACACAGTGTTTAAAAACCTGAACAAGAACATCCGGTTAAACCAAAAAAGGGCCTGAATGGGCCGTAAGCTATTGGCACAATTGTTGCTTATCCATAATTCAGAATTATCCGACGCAACGGAACCGGATGGACGGCAATGTTTTTGGCAGGCTTTCTGATTGGTATTGTGGTTGGCTATATCGTCACGATTCTCTATGTTTCGTATCGTTTGAAAAGAAATATCCCTTCAAAAAAATGAGGTCACCAGGGTAGTTGGCCGGCGCCAGGCCCCGGGGTCGGGCTTGCCGTCCAGGCAGACGCCCCGCTGACCTTCCCACCCGGTCAGACTCAGACCCTTGCCAATTTCCATCGGGACGCCACCAAAACCACGATACCTGCAAGACAGATGGCTGATCCAGCCCCGGCGGCCGCAGACACGGCCGCCAGTCCCTGCGGCGACATCGGGGCAAAAAAAAACCCGATCGTCGAAGGGACGATGGGGGAAAATCTGAAGTTATTTGGTGCCGAAGGCGGGATTTGAACCCGCACGGGTCTCCCCACCACCCCCTCAAGATGGCGTGTCTACCAGATTCCACCACTTCGGCACAGTCTGAGTTACCGGTTGTCGGTCGGTCTGTTCTCCGGGGCCGGTTGTTCTAAGGGTGCCGTGGGCGTGGCTCCCTGCATGACCGAACGCCCCCCCCGATGCCCGATGAAGGTGAGGGCCAGGGAGGTGACCATGAAAAGGACCGCAGCTCCTGCCGTCAGTTTGGCCAGAAATGGCGTCGCCCCGGAACTGCCGAAAAAGGTCTGACTGGAGCCGCCGAAGGCGGCACCGATCCCGGCGCCCCGCCCGGTTTGGAGCAGGACGATGAAGATCAACGCCAGGCAGACGATGACATGGATAATGGTAATAACAGTAATCATAAAATGATTATATAACCTTTAAGTTCTTAAAAAGCAACCCTCCGGTTGGCCGATTTTACCCGCCCCGGGTTTTCAGGCCCCCAGGGCTAAAATTTTCAGGAACGATTCGGCCTTCAGGGAGGCGCCGCCCACCAGGGCGCCGTCGATATCCGGGGCGGCCATCAGCTCGCGAATATTGTCGGGGGTAACGCTGCCACCGTAGAGAATCCGGAGTTCACCGGCCACGGTGCTGCCCGCCTGGTCTTGGAGCCAATGCCGGATGAATTGATGGACCTCCTGGGCCTGGACGGGAGTCGCAGTACGGCCGGTGCCGATGGCCCAGACCGGTTCATAGGCCAGGACCAGGCGGCCTACCTGGGTCGGGTCCAGTCCCAGCAGGCCGTGGCTCAGTTGGGAGGCAATGACCGTCAAAGTCTCCTGGGCTTCCCGTTGGGCCAAGGTCTCGCCGATACAGACGATGGGCGTCAGTTCCGCCCCCAGGGCCGCCTTGATTTTCCGGTTGACGGTCTCGTCGGTTTCCCCGAAATACTGGCGGCGTTCCGAGTGGCCGATGATAACGAACCGGCAGCCGGCATCTTTCAGCATGAGGGGGGAAATGGCCCCGGTAAAGGCCCCCTGGCTTTCCCAGAAGGTGTCCTGGGCGGCCAAGGCCAGGGGGGAGCCATGGATCTCTTGAGCCACGGTGGTCAAGGCCGTGTAGGGCGGTGCCACCACGACCTCGGCGGCCAGCGGCGTGGGCAGACCCCGGCGGATGTCCCGGGCCAGGGCCTGGGCCTCTGCCAGGGTTTTGTGCATCTTCCAATTGCCGGCCACCAGCGGTTTCCGGTTCATGGTCATGGCTTTACCCCTCCTGCGGATGTTTTGCGTACCACTCTTCCAGGACTTGGATGCCCGGCAACTTTTTCCCTTCCAGGAGCTCCAGGAAGGCCCCGCCGCCGGTGGAGATGTAGGAAAATTTATTGGCCTCCCCGGCACTGTGAATGGCCACGTCGGTGTCACCGCCCCCCACGATGGTTTCGGCAAAGGAATTGGCCACATGGTGCACCATGGCCATGGTGCCCCGGCTGAAGGCGTCAATCTCAAAGGCACCCATGGGGCCGTTCCAGATGATGGTCCGGGCGTCCTGGATGGCTTCATTGAAAAGGGTAATGGTGGCCGGACCGATATCGGCAATGAGCCAATCTTCCGGCACTTCCTGGATGGGGACGATCTTGCTTTCGGCCCGGCCGTCCAGGCTGGGGGCGACGATACAGTCCACCGGCAGATAAAATTTCACCTTTTTGGCCACCGCCGTGGACATTAATTCCTTGGCGGTATCTATCAGGGCGTCATCCACCAGGGACTTGCCCACATAGTAGCCCATGGCCTTGAAAAAGGTGTTGGCCATGGCGCCGCCGATGATCATCTTGTCCACATGTTGCAGGAGATTGAGGAGCGCCGTTAGTTTGCTGGAAATCTTGGCTCCGCCGATAATGGCCACCAAAGGGCGGGCCGGATCTTCCATGGCTCTATGGAAATACCGGATTTCGTCCCGCAACAGGAACCCGGCCACCGCCAGGGGGGCAAACTGGACCACGGCATGGACGGAGGCATGGGCCCGGTGTCCGACGGCAAAGGCGTCATTGACATAGACATCCACCCCCTCCATGAGCTGGCGGGCAAATTCCACGTCGTTTTTCGTCTCCCCGGGATGAAAACGGAGGTTTTCCAGGAGCAGCACCTCCCCCGGCTGAAGCGCGGCCTTCATTTTCTGCACTTCCGGGCCGATGCAGTCCGGGGCAAATTGCACGCTCTTCTGTAGGAAGCGGCCCAGACGGCGGGCCACCGGAGCTAAAGACAGGTTGGGGTCCGGGCCCTTGGGCCGTCCCAGATGGGAGGCCAGGATGATCTTGGCATGTTCATCCAGGCAGTGATTGATGGTGGGAAGGACCGCCCGGATGCGACTGTCGTCGGTGATCTGCAGGTTCTTATCCAGAGGCACATTGAAATCAACCCGGATAAAAACCGTCTTTTCTTTTATCTCCACATCTTCCAAATACTTGACCTGCATCCCAACCTCCTTTGCCGATGTTAGGAATCCAAGCGTTGGCCCATGAAAGCCGCCAGATCAATCATGCGAGTGGAAAAGCCCATTTCATTATCATACCAGGCCATGATTTTGACCATTTTCCCCTGCATCACCGCGGTCAAGGGGGCGTCAAGACTGGCGGAATATTGGCAGCCGTTGTAATCGCTGGAGACCAGCGGCAGGGTCACCACCTGGAGGATGCCTTGCAGATCCCCGGCCGCGGCCTGGTGAAAGGCGGCGTTGACCTCCTCTACCGTGGTGGCTTTGCTGACCTGGGCATTGAAATCCACCAGCGAGACGTTGGCAGTGGGGACGCGCACCGACAACCCGTCCAATCTGCCCCGGAGTTCCGGCAGGACCTCGGCCACAGCTTTGGCGGCACCGGTGCTGGTGGGCACCATGGACAGCGCCGCCGCCCGGGCCCGGCGGGGATCCTGATGGGTGCCGTCCAGGAGACGTTGATCCATGGTATAGGAGTGCACCGTGGTCATCAGGCCGTATTCCACCCCAAAGGTCCGATGGAGGACCATGACCAGAGGGGCCAGACAGTTTGTGGTGCACGAAGCGTTGGAGACGATGATATGCTTGGCGGGATCATAGGTTTGATGGTTGACCCCCATGACAAAGGTGGCGTCCACCTTTTTCCCCGGGGCGCCCACGATAACCCTCTTGGCGCCGGCGGCCAGATGGCCCTCGTTGGAAGCCCGGTCCCGAAAGACGCCGGTGGACTCCAGGACGATATCCACCTGCAGCTCGCGCCAGGGCAGGCGGCGGGGATCGTCCATCCGGGTGATCTGGACCGTCTTGCCATTGATGACCAGACTGTCGTCCTGGACCGCCACCGTCCCTGGAAAAGTCCCGTGGACGGAATCATATTGAAAGAGTAAGGCCGCCGAATTAATGTCGCCGCGGCTGTTAATGGCCACCAACTCCACATCCTGCCGGCCGGAAAAGATTACTCGCGCCAAACAGCGGCCGATGCGGCCGAAGCCATTGATGGCGAGGCGTAGGGGCATTGCAATTGTCTCCTTTCCCAAGTTGGGGGACGACTGGTGCCGAGGCCACAGCCCCCCTGCAACGATCAACCATATGTTAAAATACCGCCCTGCCGCCGTCAATGATTTTCGGGCCGCAGCGGTGCAAATCCTGGACCCCCCCGGACCTGGCCGCCGGCCGCGCCGCGGCTGGACACCCCGGCCCATCCCCACCCAATGTCCATCCTGAAACCGCCGCTAGCCGGCGGAGGCAATGGTAGGGAGATAACAATGCTACCTGTAGGGGCGGGTCTTAGACCCGCCCCTAGAAGAGCCTCCCTCTCGTTGACGTCTTTCCGGATGGACATCACCTCAGGCCAGGGCAAGCAATCTGGACGAGAAATCAGCCCCGCCCTCTGCGTGCCAGCGGTCCGCCAGATCTGGGGCCGGGACTCAAATGACCTTGAATAAGGGGTATTCGATGATGCCGGTGGCCCCTTTTTTGATGACCTCGGGAATGAGGTGGCGCACCTGGGCCTTTTCCACGACGATTTCCACGGAATACCATTCGGGCTGATAGAGAGAGGAGATGGTGGGCGCCTGCAGACTGGGCAGAAAGGCCACAATGGCCGATAATTGGGCGGCGGGGACGTTCATCTTTAACCCCACCATGCGGTCGGCCTCCAGGGCGCCTTTGAGGAGCAGGACCAGATTATTGATCTTTTCCCGTTTCCAGGAGTCATTTTCCCAGACATCCTTATTGACGATGAACTGGGTGTTGGTTTGCAGCAATTCGTGAATGATCTTCAGGCCATGGGCTCGGATGGTGCTGCCGGTTTCCGTTACCTCCACAATGGCATCGGCCAGACCGGCCTCCACCTTGGCCTCGGTGGCCCCCCAGGAGAACTCCACCTGGACGGGGATCTGCCGTTGGGCAAAATATTTTTTAGTAAAATTAACCAATTCCGTGGCGATCTTTTTGCCGGCCAGGTCCTCGGGCTGCCGGAAGGGCGAATCTTTGGGCACCGCCAGGACCCAGCGGGCCGGATTCTTACTGACCTTGGAGTAGACCAGATCAGCCACCACCACGACCTGGGAGTCATTCTCCAAAATCCAGTCTTTGCCGGTGAGCCCGCAATCCAAGGTGCCGCTTTCTACATAGCGGGACATCTCCTGGGCCCGGCACATGGAACAGCTGATCTCCGGGTCGTCAATATCAGGGAAGTAGCTCCGGCCGTTGACGGTAATTTTCCAGCCGGATTTGGCAAAAAGTTCGATGGTAGCCTTTTCCAGACTGCCTTTGGGGATACCCAATTTCAGATTATTCACTGCCATAGACCTCCTTGGGGTCAAAGACCCTTTCACCCACCACCAGGATCTGGCCGTCTTTGACCTGCCGATAAAAACAACTGCGATAGCCGGTGTGGCAGGGGG